>VOFB01002368.1_pt1 | contig 26753 bp, 26 predicted proteins | sample 5384141 | NCBI WGS metagenome assembly VOFB01 (sample SAMN12384721, study PRJNA508395) | human gut metagenome | isolation source: healthy gut A | host: Homo sapiens | reverse complement strand
TTGTCTCATATTTATTTTTCTATTTTTTCTCTGTAAGATACTGGTTAACTCCTTTGGAGCACCAAATTCGCTTTTCATCAATAGTTCTCTGTAGTATCTCGTTATTAATATTAAATTGTGCCCGTGAATTATCTTGGTGATATAAATGGAACACAATGCCGGCATTCTTGATGATACGTTTACACGTACACCTGCATTAATTAGTCTGCAGGCTATTTCGCTGTCTTCTCGTCCCCAGCCAATCATGTTTTCATCATATCCATTGACCATTAATAAATCACTTCTCCAAAAACCCATGTTACAGCCGCGTACATATAGTAGATCTGTCCGGTGGTAGTTTTGTAAGAGATATGTCAATAGTTGCCAACGTATTCCATTGAGCCGGTTATGTACTCCTTTATTACGGATTGAAACACGTATGCTTCGTTCTGTTATTAATTTCTTAGAAAGTTCAGATTGTATATTGAGACGGCTACCACTTACAAAACTGTTTTTGCGTGCAAAGCGTTTGTGGTCTTTGATAAAATGATGATTCAAAATGATATCTCCATCAATTTGAATTATATAGTCCATACTGGCTTTTGCAATAGCCTTATTTCTGATAACAGTTAGGCGGAAGCCATTATCTTCATGCCATACGTGTATAACAGGTACAGTAGATTGTTTCTTGAATTCTTCCACTATTTTCCTGGTTTCTTCATTGGAACCATCATCTGCGATCAGTACCTCGTCAGGGAGTACTGATTGTTGAAGTACACTCATAAGGCAAAGGTCTAGTGCCTTGGGAGAGTTGTATGTTGAGATAATCAATGAAACTGTCATAGGTTTGGTTTGTTAGATTTCTTCAATTCCGTTATTTGTTCGGGTTATTTTTTGTTCTTTAATAGTCTTCATAAACTCTCTATGATGCGGTTCTTCCTTGCGAGAGAGCTGCTTATGGTACAGGTGATAGGCTATTGCTGAAAATTTAATAATTTTCTTTTCTATGCCTGAGTTTACTAGTCTCCAACTAAGTTCTTCATCTTCATGTCCCCATCCTTGTAAATTGTTGTCATATCCGTTAATACCAATAAGGTCTTTTTTCCAGAAAGACATATTACATCCTTTTACTCTTTTTCCTGACAATTCTTTACGAGTGACAAACTTCGCAATCATGGGATAAAGTCGTAAAGCATTTGTAGGTTGCTTCATTATTAACTGGAGTTTATTTATTATTGATAGTTTCCCTTTATCTAGTAAAGATGTGGTCGCTCTTACATTAAGGTTTGCTCGGGTTCCTCTAATAAAACACCCTTCCTCAGCCATATATACATGGTCTTCTATAAAATTTGGACTAGCTATGATATCTCCATCTATTTGAATGATATAAGAGGAAGATGCTTTGCTTATAGCTTTATTCAATACTATTGTTTTACGAAATCCTCTGTCTTCATGCCATTCGTGGAATATAGGAAAGGAAGCATTTTGTGTAAACTCATGTATGAGTTTTGTTGTTCTTTCATCAGACCCATCATCCGCAATGATGATTTCAGAAGGCAATATCGTTTGTCTTAAAATGCTATCCAAACAGAGCCGCAAAGCCTCTGGCCAGTTGTATGTAGCGATGATTAACGATATTGTGATCCCTTTTTTCATATTCCAGATATTTTATGAAGAATAAACATGCAAATATACATTACTATCCTCAGAATAGCAATTATTTAGAGCTTTAATTTTTAATACGTTTGTGCTTATATGAGAATAGATTATTTATTTTATATAAAAATAGAATGAGAGTTTTCATTCGTTTTTTAAATTTGTGTGTATTTGCTAAAATATGAATGATGTCTCTAAACCCTGAACGGTCTAGTGCAGCGCAGTCTATAAATACTTTACTTTGTGTTGCAGGAAAAGTGTTTTGAAACCATAATGTACGTTCTTGATTAAGTTCTTTCCCATTGGAACTTATACCTCTTCCATCGCATTCAGATATAATATATGGTAAGTGGCGATAAGTGCGGTTTTCAATTATAAGGCACTGGAAACAATGTGCCCAATCAGATATGATTTTGTAATTAATGTCATATCTTTTATCTTTAAATAAGGTATGATGTATAAAACATGATTGATGGTGTAGTGAATTATCTGATAGATATATGAGATCCAATGTGTCTGGGTATACTCTTTTTTTAGTTTTTCTTTTATAAAATAAGATAGTGTCTCCGTATAGGTATTCTGTACCATCAAATGGTATTTTTGCGAGAATGTCTTGGCTTAGGCAATCACCAGAGTTGAGGAAATATAGATATTGTCCTTTTGCATGATCAATTCCTTTATTCATACCATCATATATTCCTTTGTCGGATTCTGAAGACCAAAAACTTAGATGAGGGTTTTCTTTTTCATATTGTATGATAGTTTCTCTACTACCATCAGTGGAGCCTGCATCAATGATAATGTGTTCATATGATGAAAATGATTGTGAACTTACACTCTCTAATGTCTTGAGTAAACCAAGATTATTGTTAAAGTTTACAGTAATTATACTAAGTATTGGTCCATTCATATATGTAAGATTTTACATTGTTTTCATGATTGTATGGCTTTTTGGTAAGCCTCTTCTGTTTTCTGGGCTGCTTTTTCCCATGAATATCGTTTTAAACGTTCGTTACCTAAACGGATTAATTGAGAACGTTTTTCTTCATTATATATTACTTTTGTGATAGCTTCAGACATGGAACTAATAGAGTATGGATCAAAATATACAGCAGCATCACCTGCTATTTCGGGAAAACAACTAGTGTTGCTGAGTGCTACGGGGCAGTGACATGCATAGGCTTCTAAAATAGGAATTCCAAAGCCTTCATAAAGAGAAGGATATACGAATAGTAAAGCTCTGGAGTATAATTCACTAAGAGCTTGATCAGAAGCTTTTATATGAATCGTATATTCGAATATACCCATGCCAATAAGCATATCTTGTTCGTCTTTTTTTAGTTTACTTCCTGTGTAAATTGCAAATAGTGTTTTATCTTGTTCATGTATTTGAGCGAATGTTTCCATAAAGCGTTTGAAGTTTTTATAGGGGGTACGATCGCCAACAAATAATAGAAATCTTTCGGGTATTTGTAATTTATGTTTTCCCGAAAAGTGTTTCATGCTTGTGCTGTGGTAAATAACATCTATCTTTTGAGGATTAATATTGAAAATTTCAATGATATCCTTTTTGGTGTTTTCGCTAATAGCTATAATTCGATTGGCACGTGTTATAACCTTTTTTTTATGACCTATTGTGATATTTGCATCTGTTACATATTGTGGAAATTTTTCGTGGATCATATCGTGTACAGTAATAATGTATGGGTTTTCTCCAATATAATCTAAAAAATATGGATCATAGTATGTAGGGTGTAATAAGTATGGTCCACCTGTTTTTAGTAGTTTTTTGTTATTTCGTGATTCTTTTTTTCAAAAAAGGAATGATATCTTTTGTAGATAAATCTTGGCAATAATATTAGGCTTTTTTCCAACATCCAACTTGTGAGGTAATAATTGATAGAACATCGCACGGTGATTTTATGTTTTGCTGTAATTCTTTTTAATTATCTCACAGAAATAACGTGAAATACCACCAAAGCGTTGCATTTCGAATATTTGATAGTCATATATGATAAAAAAGCGATTTCATAGTCATTATTGTTTTGGTTTATGAAATGAAAAAAATGAATTTATGTAGTATAAAAATAAGATGATTTTCCTTATACGTTTTTTTGAACTTGTGAGTTTTATTTAATAACGGAACTAAGTTACCAAGCCCTGTTTCCCTGAAAGCCTCTAGTTCTAAAAATGATTTGAAAAAGGTTTTATTGATGTTTTGTTCTATCCATTTGTTGCGTTCTTCCCATGTTTTCTCATAATTAGAACTTGCACCTCCACCATCGTATTCAACGATAGTTGTTGGAATGTGTTTATAGCTACATCCTTTTAAGATTATAGAGTGGATTGCATGTATCCAGTCTGATATAATTTTATAGTTAGTATCATATTTTTGTTCTATGAATAATGAATGGTGGATAAAACAAGCTTGTTGTGAAATCCAACCTTTTGAATTTGCAAGAAAGAATGTGTCGAATCTATCTGGGTATTTCCATATCCATGGATCTTCGTTTGTTGGTATAATTTTTATATTGCCATATATGTATTGGGTGCCATCAAAAGGAATATGTCTTAAAACATCTTTTATAAGACAATCTCCAGAGTTGAGAAAATATAGATATTCTCCAGAAGCATGTTCTATTCCTTTATTCATTCCATCGTATATTCCATTGTCTTTTTCTGATACCCAGTAGGCCAAATGAGAAGTTTCTTTACTGTATTTTATAATTGTTTCTTTGCTTCCATCTGTTGAACACGCATCAATAATGATATGTTCATAAGATGTGAATGACTGATTCTTTATGCTATTCAGAGTTGCTATTAATCCTTTGTTATTGTTGAAATTTACAGTTATGATACTTAATGTGGGTTGGGTCATAATCATTTATTTAAATGTGTTTGCAAATATAATAATAATGAATTGAATTTGTAGGTTTGTTATATGATAAAATTGTTGGAAGTGCTTTAGCTATTTTTAATAGGGAAGAGGGCTTTTTGTTACTTTTGTTGTGTGGGGTAGTGAGGAATTATGTATATTTGCTGAATATAACGATTTATATAATAAATGAATGGATTGTTTAGTAAGTGTAATTGTCCCTGTCCATAACACAGTTGAGTATTTGCCTAGGTGTATTGATTCGATACGTAATCAATCTTTGAAAGATATAGAAATAATTCTAGTAGAAAATCAATCAAATGATGGCTCTGCCGCATTGTGTGATGAATATATGTCTTTTGATTCTCGTGTGAAAGTACTTCATCTTCCGGTTGCCAATGCATCAATAGCTCGTAATGCAGGACTAGATATTGCTTCAGCTCCCTATGTTGGTTTTGTTGATAGTGATGATTATATCGATTATAATATGTATGAGGAGTTATTTGATGTGATAAAATGTCATGATGTTGATATTGTCTATTCTAATTTTCAGACTGAATATTTGGATGGTCGAATTGAAGGATGTGATAAAAACTCCGGACAGATATATATACGCTCATCGTTGGATGTATTAAGAGATATGATGTGGGATAAATTGAATTGTTCGTCTTGTACAAAGCTTTTTAAAAGAACAGTCTTTTCAGAGTATAAATTTCCAGAAAATAATATTTATGAAGATAGAATTGCGATGCATATGTGGATATTGCAATGTAAGCAGGTAGCTTGGGTTGATAAGGTGTTTTATCATTATGTTGAACGCAGTAGTAGTATTTGTCATTTAATTACTCCTTTGAATAGATATCATTATTTTATGGCTGAATTTTCTCGGATAGAGTTTATAGAGAAGCACTTATTGTTTGAAGGAGAAGAATTATTGGAAGTAAGGAATAGGCTTATTCGTATATGTTTTTTTACTTTTGAGGAGTTTGTCCTTTTGACGAAACCGAGGTGTTTTCAGAAGCCAATAAAGCATATGAGAGCTAAATTTAAAACATTATTAAAATTTCCTTCTCGAGAGTTAGAAGTTTTTTATCGCAAACGAATAAGAAAAATTGTCTATTTTTGGCCAATATATTATTGGCGACATTTTTCCTGATTAGAAACAACTGGCAGGGTCTAGTATGTAGGTATTGATATATGTAAATTGAGGTTGGACGATGTAGTCGGAGGAAAACTGACGAATTGTATGTCCTAAATGTTGATAATATAAATGTAATATGGATAAATTACTACCACTTGTGTCTGTTATTGTTCCTGTTTACAATGGGGAAATTTTTCTAGAAAAATGCCTTCAAAGTGTAATATGTCAGAGCTATACAAATATTGAGATTATTGTTGTAAATGATGGAAGCATAGATAATACATCATTGATAATAGATCGATATGTAAAATTGGATAAGCGTATAATCGGGTTGGAACAGAAAAATGGAGGACCTGCCCTAGCTAGGAATAAAGGCTTGAAAATAGCTAAGGGGAAATATGTGCAATATTTGGATAGTGATGATTGTCTGCATGAAAAAGCAATTGAATATTTGCTAGATAAAGCGGAAGCTAGCAATGCGGATATTGTAGTTGCCCCTTTCCAGTTTTGTTATTTAGATGGTACCTCTTATAAATCGTCGTTTTTAATTTCTCAAGTATGTCTGGTATTGATTACCTTAAAGAAATATTAAATAATAAGGCTTATTGGAGTGTTTGGTCTAAATTTCATAAACGTGAATTGTTGTTGAATGACCCAATGGAGATATATCCAAATATATGTTTTGGGGAGGATGTGATTTGGAGTGTGCAGTTGCTTTTACGTTCAAAGAAAGTTGTTTCTATAGAATATGTTATTTTAGATTATAATATTCGGAATCTTTCACTTTCTCATTCTTGCAATTTTGATGAAGGCAAATTTGCGAATTTTGAATTTTATAGAAGTTGGTTGGAACTTTACCTTGCACAAAAGGGAGTGATAGACTTTATGAAAAAAGACTTGGCATTTTTTCATATTAGAAATACTTTCCAAAAAATTGTTTGGAGGAAGATACGTAATTTGAAAAAAGACATGGATAGAATAATACAGGATTTGAGATGCTTTCCTGAATTGAAGCAATCAATGTCTAAGCGTGAATTGAGGGTGGTTTCTGCTTTCCGATTTTCCATGTTGTGGGGGAACTTAAGGTTGAAGTACTATATTCAAAAAGGTAAAATTTAGGTGTACTAAAATATTATTATGGTGCTTGAACTATGAATTGTGGCACTTGTAAATGCTAGTGTATTTGACGCTTTTATTGGTTAGATTTAAGGAGGGAGATTAGCTGCTTAATTGAAGGGGGTCCATATCTCATTTTTTTTCTGTTCAATTCTTTTTTTGTGAGAAATAATATTGTTGATTTTTAAAAGAAATGATATTAATTTTCTAATCCTTTTCTTAAATTTTTTTGTTTGTGATATTGGCTGTATGAAAGGAGCAAGTTCGGAAATACGATACTCGTATAGCTCAGATAATGCATCTAATATGGCTTTCGGAAACTTGCTTTTGATCCATTTTATTCGTTCTTCCATTAATTTTTCTTGATTGGTACTGATCCCATTCCCGTCTACTTCTGCTATTACAATGTCTATATATTTATAGCTGCAATCGTTAAAAATAATACTTTCCATTGTATGTATCCAGTCTGATATGATTTTGTATTCAGTGTTATATAATTGTTTCTGAAATAGGGAATGGTGAATGAAGCAAGCTTGATGTGGTAATGCTGTTTTAAGAAGGTAAACGATATCTAATGTTTCAGAGGGGGTAATATATCTGTAGTCTTTTTTCTGATAATATGTATTTTATATTTCCATATATATATTTATTACCATCTAAAGCTATTTCCTGTAGTATGGTATTGCTTATTAAGGTATCTCCAGAATTTAGAAAAAACAGATACTCTCCATGCGCTTGTTTTATACCTTTGTTCATTCCGTCATAAATGCCATTATCAGGCTCTGATACCCAATAAAGTGGAAATGTAATTTCTTTTTCATATAGTAGGATTGCGTCTTTACTTCCATCTGTGGAGTTAGCATCAATGATGATATGTTCAAAAAAAACGCTTTCTTGATTTTTGATACTATTTAAAGTTCGGATAAGTCCACTTTTGTTGTTGTAGTTTACGGTAATTATGCTTAGTAATGGAGCAATCATGTTCTAATCTTATAAAATTATATGCTATGTTGGCTGTATATTCTGCAAATATACATATATTTGTCATTAATACGAATTAAAGTTAATGCTTTTAAAATATGTTGGGTGATTTGAAGAGAAATATCTATAAATATTTGCTGAATAGAGGACTGTTACGAACTAAAATTGTTGTATTGATGGACGGTGGTATTTGTTCGCAGATGCATCAATATTTATTGGGAAATTTATATCGTAAAAGAGGTTTTTCAGTGTGTTATGATTTGACATTTTATAAGGAATGGGGATTAGATATAAACAATGAATTTGTTAGGAACTTTGATATTTTGAAGGCTTTCCCGTATTTGGAGTTTGAAGAAGCGTCAAAACTGGAAGTGGATGTATATAGAAGAGAATACTTTTATGGGGGCAATGATGGTGATATTCGTACTAATGATATGTCATTTCTTAGTTTGGTTCCACCTATATATTTAGGAGGATATTATCATTTCCCATCAAAGCAGTGGCTTGAAACTTTTCAATCTTTATATAGAATGGTTGATGGTGTTCTCGATAAAGTTAATCAGATAAAATGTTTAGAAATAGATAAGTGTGTAGATTCTGTTGGAGTTCATGTCAGAAGAGGAGATTTAAAGGAAGAAGTATCTTCTTATGGAGCGCCAGCTTCATTTGATTATTTTATAAATGCTACGGCTTTCTTTAAAAAGAAATTGTATAGACCTTATTTTTATTTTTTTTCAGATGAGCCAGAATGGGTTAAAATGGACTTGTTGCCAAGGCTTTCTGTGAAAGATTGTGCAGAAGTGGTTGATATAAATGGCTCTGATAAAGGTTATATGGATTTATATCTGTTAGCTCATTGTAAACATCAAATAACGACGAAAGGAACTTTGGGGAAATTTGGAGCTTTGTTGGCAGACAACCCTGATAAGTATGTAGTATTGTATAATGATGAAACACAGCAATATTGGAAAATGTTACTCCAGAATCCGGTTTTTATATAGTTTAATGAGGTTGTGCTAGACGGATTGTAATGTTTTATTGAAGAAAAAGATTTGAAAATATATTGGAGATATCCTAAATTCTTGTAGCATTATAAATGTTTTATTGTTAAAAAAAGCAATTGTTTATAGATGATGCTATAATTATTCTATTTTTGTGCATCCTAAACCTAAACTATATAGAATTTTTATATATGAAAAATCTAAAGAGACAGTTTTATTCAAAGAACTGTAATTTTGTGCAGCAAGTGATTTTTGCTTTTTCTTTTATATGTTATCTTTTAGTTATAGTTTCTTGTAATGAAAGTGATAATAGAATGGAAACGGAACCTCCTTTTTTTAGCGAGGAAGATGTTCGACATGAAGAAAAATTAAACTTTTATTTATATAATGATTATACTTGCCATATTCATTCTGTGTCTATAACAGAATCTTCTGTTAGGGTGACAGGTGAATATACGGGCGAAGGCAATTTTTTTCTAGGTGAGATTACCCCTAGTATGGATGTAGCGGAGTTGAAGAATAGTCCTTATAAAGTAAAACTTGTAAATTCATTATTTCAAATAGAACTTGAACGGTTTGTTGAGAGGGAAGGCTTTTTATATGACAGGCTTTTATCAAAGTGGGCTATTTTTAAAGAAGAAGCAGGCCAAAATTTGCTAGTTTCGCATGCTCGCTATGCAGATGAGATTTTCGCTACTCAACATTTGGCTCCTATTAAGATTGTGTCTAAGAAGGGAATGGGCGGCATTATTCCTAATCAATATATATCTGATTTTGCATCATTAAATATCAGTAGCGCTACTATCAATGTTTGTATAACTCATTTTATGCATCTTACTCCAAGAACTGGTGATGTTGAATATGTATATGGGGGAAAAGCTATTACATGGATTTGGGGTATCTTGAGAATTCGATTGATAGGACTCTTTTGGCAGCAACGAAAGAGCGAAATATGTCTGTTGCAGCAATTATACTATTAGAGCCAGCATCTAGGTGTATTGATTCACAACTGGGAGAAATATTGCAGCATCCAGATAATGATGGTGGGGTGTATACTATGCCTAATATGACAACCTTAGAGGGACTTAATTGTTATGCTGCGGCACTTGACTTTTTGGCGAAAAGGTATTGTACTACTGATAATCGCTATGGAAGAATTAGCCATTGGATTATGCATAATGAAGTTGATGGAGCTAGAGATTGGACTAACATGGGAATAAAGCCAATAACAGTGTTTACTGATACCTATGTGAAGTCTATGAGAATGTGTTATAACATTGTACGACAATATGATGAGAATGCAGAGGTGTTTGCTTCTTTTTCTCATTCATGGACAGAAAAATCCAACCCTACATGGTATACCTGTAAGGAAATGATTGATTTGTTAAACGTTTATAGCAAAGTGGAGGGGGATTTTCAGTGGGGGCTGGCTTATCATAGTTATGCACAGGATTTGACTAATCCTTGTACTTGGAATGATCCGAATGCTACTTGTTCTATGAATACTCAATTTGTTACTTTTAAGAATCTTGAAGTTCTGAATAAGTGGGCTTTGGATAAAGAAAATAAATATAAAGGAATTATTAAACGTTCTGTATGGCTTTCGGAAGCAGGGGTGAATTCGCGGGGGTATTCGGATGAGGAACTTCAAAAGCAGGCGGCAGGGGTTGCTTATGCTTGGAAAAAGGTTAATGCTTTAGAAGGCATTGATGCTTGGCAATGGCATAATTGGTTTGATCATCCGGGTGATGGTGCTTGTTTGGGGTTACGTAAATATTTGGATGAATCTTATAATGGAGAACCTAAACCTGCATGGTATGTCTACCAAAAAGCAAACACACACGAAGAAGATGAATTTTTTGAACAATTCTTACCTATAATTGGAATTCCTGATTGGAATATTATTGAGAATTTCTGATTGTTTATAATTAACTAAAAACTGAAATTATGAGAAAGCTGAGAGTTTTTTACACGAGAAAACTGGGTCGCTTTGTAGGGCGATGTGTGGGATTGTTGGGAGTACTATTTTTGATTGTGAATTTAATTTCCTGTCAGGACGATTTTCAGGAAAATGTAGAGCCTCCCGTTACTCCTCCTGAGGAGACTGTTACTCCACCTGTTTATATGTTATTGAATGGAAAGTATAAGTCGGGGGTTAATTTGACTTTACATGAGGATAGTACTTGTACTATAGAAACAACTGATGGTGATCCATGGGCGACAACCGGAGTATTTGCGGAAGATGTGCCTGAGGAATGTAATGTACTTGAATTTGAATATCAGACAACGTTGGGGATGAGTAATCTCGAACTTTTCTTTATGGATGTAGAAACGGGAATTGATCCGGCGCATAGTATGAGTGCGGGGCAGGTGCCGGCTTCTGAAGAATGGGCTTCTTTTAGTGTTCGTCTGAAAGAATATCGAAAGAATTTTAATTGGGGTAAAAAAGGAGATAACTTGCGTATGGACTTTGGAACTGATCCTAATAATACCATACAGATGCGTAACATTCGCCTGCGTGTTATGAACGACGAAGAGAAAAAGGAAGAAGAGGAAGAAAAGAATGAAGCCTTGAATAAAGAGAAGTATGAGCAAGGAATTAAAGATTATCTGAGTAAAGAATATGCCTGCCATATCACAGATGTTACGGTTGGAGAAACATCGGTAACTATCCAGGGAGATTATACGGGCGAAGGTACTTTCTTCTTGGGCGAAATACCTCCTTTTGTGGACATGTTTAAAACGGAGAAGATAGAGTTTAAAATTCCTTTATCAGAAAACTCTTTCTCCATACAGTTAGATCGCTATGTTACTGTGGGAGATTTTAAATATGATCGTCTATTGTCCAAATGGGCCGTGTTTAAAGAAGGAGCGGATGTGGATGAGCTTGTTTCTCATGCACGTTATGCTAATGTAGATGCAATTCATGCAAAACAAAGTGTCGAAGCGGTTCCTCTGAAATCGAAGAAAGGATTGGGCGGACTTATTAATCATGGATTATTGACACATGATTTGGATGAGTTGGGAATCAGCAGTGCTACTATCAATATTCCTATTAGTAATTTTATGCATCTTTCTGAGCAGCCAGGTGACATACCGTATACATATGGAGGAAAAACATATTATTTTAACGAACAATATCTGATAAGTTCATTTGATGTAGTATTGCAACAGACCAGTCAACGTGGAATTTCTGTAGCCGGCATTTTGTTGATTGCTCCTTCCGGAGATGCAGGTGAACTCCTGAAGCATCCGGATTATAACGGGGTGGCTCCTTATACAATGCCCAATATGACTACGGTAGAGTCTACTCAATGTTATGCTGCTGCACTTGACTTTTTAGCGCAAAGATATAGTGATCCCGATATGCGTATAGCACATTGGATTATCCATAATGAGGTAGATGGAGGAATTCATTGGACAAATATGGGAGATAAGCCGATTGCCACATTTATGGATACTTATCTCCGTTCGATGCGTATGTGCTATAATATTGCGCATCAATATGACCAGCACTCAGAAGTCTTTATCTCTTTCTCGCATGGATGGAATATTGCCGCCGGCGGTGGCTGGTATAAAGTAAGAGATATGCTTGATCTGATGAATCTGTTTAGTAAGGCTGAAGGTGATTTCTTCTGGTCATTGGCGTGTCATAGTTACCCGGCTCAGTTAGGTAACCCGTGTACTTGGGATGATGAACAGGCGACTTTCTCTATGGATACGGAATATGTGACACTGAAGAATCTTGAAGTACTGGATAAATGGGTTGGTATTTCGCAGAACCAGTATAAGGGAAATATCAGGCGTTCTGTATGGCTTTCTGAAGCGGGCACATGTTCGCCATCTTATGAAGATGATGATTTGCAGGATCAGGCTGCCGGATTTGCTTATGGTTGGAAGAAGATTAACAATTTGGACGGTATTAATGGCATACAATGGCATAGCTGGTTTGATCATTTAGGCGATGGTGTTCCTTTGGGATTACGTAAATACAGCGATGAAGAATATAAGGGAGAAGCTAAACCTGTATGGACTACCTATCAGAAAGCGGGTACTGATGAAGAAGATGATTACTTTAAACAATATCTGGAACGGATTGGCATTAAAAGTTGGGAAGGTCTGATTCAGGATATTCCATAATACCAGTGTCGCTCCGAATGATATCTTATCAAAATAGTATGATATGAGTAGTTGATACTTTCCTTTTTACTGCAAGATGTCTCTGATATTCTCTTATAAATTAGGGGATTTATGTGAGCATTCCAGAGATGTCTTGCAGAATATTGTAATTTTCAGGGAAGTCTGGTCTTTTAGTTGTCTGACAACAAATCAGAGTATGTAAATTAAACTGTGTCAGCAAGGAATAAAGTATTAACTTTGCTAACACAGTTTTTTTTATGAAAGAAGAATTTGATTTCGAGAGTATCAAGAACAAGGCCATTGAACAGCTGAAAGCCGGTAAGCCTTTGTTGGGTAAAGACGGTGCTTTTGCCCCTTTATTGGAAAGTATCCTGAATGCAGCTCTGGAGGGTGAGATGGATGCACATCTTACAGAAGAAGAAATCAGATGGGTAATCGTCGTAACAGTAAGATGCAGAAACAGCTCCAGATTTCGTTGGGTGAAGTAACCGTTTCTACTCCCCGTGACCGTAATGTAGGATATTCAGTAAATGTTCGTGTTTCTAATAAATGGGACTATCTATAAGATTGTGTAAATAGAAAGAGGCTGTCTCAAAATAGAATTTCAAGAACGAAAAACTTATAGATTGAAATCTCTTTAGAAAAATCCCCTTATTTTGCCCTTTCTTATTAAGGAAATAAGGCTAAAATAAGGGGATTCTTATACTTCAACTTACAGATTATAAGTAAGGCTGCCTCATTTTTCTATTTTGAGACAGCCTCTTTTATTGCTTTTTAGTGCCTGGCTTCAAGTTAATTTTTAATTAGGAGGATATACATATCCATTATTACCTACATTAACACGTCTCCAGCCTGGAAAAAGGGTTGGTATGTTAGGTATCGTTGATGCATAATGATCATTCAATTCATCGCTGAAATATTCATATAAGGGAACTGTTTCCATTGTTGTGTTTTGATAAACATAACCCATAATTCCTTTCTTCTCATAAAAGGGATATGTTTTGTCAAAATCAGAAACAACTGTAGCATAATGATTTGTGCCTGCATCGGTGTAATATTCATATAATGGAATTGTTCCTGGTAACTGTTTCTTTAAAATGTATCCTTCTATTTGATCAAACTCATATTCCGGCCAATACTCTTCTATTGCAGGATGTGTTGTGACGAGATGGTCTGATATATCACCTTTTAATAAATAAGTATACAATGGAAGTAAATTGAGTTCATTAATTTTTGAATTTTCTATATATTGTATGACAGCTTGCTTTATTTCTTCCTTTTTTACTGGATCAGAAATAAAGTCATAAATCGGATAAGTTTCCTCCCACATTATTTCATTTAGACAGCTATTGCCTAAATTTATGCTATTCTCCCAACTCTGCACATCTACTCCTGTTGGCATTCCTTTCTCTAAATCGTATCTCAAACTTGTACCGTTTCCACCATAGAATTGAACAAAAAGTTCTTTATTCTGATTATCTTTAACTAGTGATTCATCTGTTTGAATAGTTCTTGAGATATTCAAGGAAAAACCAATACCGAACAACGCTGCCTTAAATCCGGATGCTACAGTCTTCTTTTTATGAGTTGCATCTTTTGAATGTGTAATAACAGATCTGTACACTAGTTTGTAACGTCCTCCGATAATGAAATCTGTTAATACATGAGTCCCATATCTTTCTACTATTCTGCTTGGAGATAGCCTTTCTAAATCTGCTTTAAAACTTTCTGATAAATACTTAGAGAGGAGACTAATTTCGTCGTTAATCCAAATATGTTTCCGATTTCTAACGGCATCTACGCTTGCAAATGAATATTTATCAGAATAAGCGTACTCTGTTTTTAAATAATTATTACTGGTTATGTTACCTGAAAAATAGGGAACAGTATCCACCTTTTCGTTACCATAACTCATATTAGTAGTAACTTTTGTTTCTTTTGTAATATCTTTTGTGTAATCAGAGGCAGAATATCCATAATACATTTGATCAAAGCCATAGGAAGAAGTGTTATATTGCAGCCGATCGAAATGCTCTTGTTCGTACTTTGCTATATTCAGAACGGGATTCCGGACGGATAAAGGATGCAAGTATTCACCTGTTACATCATAACCATAGCCTAATACGTCATATTTTTCATCTCCAGCATACCTAGTCGTTGGAGTCGACAGAGATTCAGAAGTTGATTCGACAGAGAAGTCGTCAAGTTCTGAACATGAATAGCAAATTGATAATAATAAGCCAAATAACCAATGAATCTTTTTCATAATATTATTTTTTAGGATTTATAATTGCCTAAAGTAAAAATAATATCCATAAATATCAAAATAAAGCGGATGTTTATAAACATGATTTTTCAATTATATTTTACTGAATTTGCTTTTCTTGAGTAGATAATATTAGATGTTGTTACATGTCTTATACCTCTGTCAGGCAGTTTTGGTAGAATTTGCATCTATTTCAGATATTTCTATGTATATTTGTATGGCGTGAACTTAAACAGAGTGAAATATGGGCAGTAAAATTTATCCTATCAGCGTGCAGAACTTCGAAAAAAATCGCTAGGAAGGTTATTTTTATATTGATAAAACAGCATTAATCCATCAATTGGTAAAAACTGGGAATTACTATTTTTTAGCCGTCCGGGTCGTTTTGGCAAAAGCTTGCTTATTTCTACGCTTGAAGCTTACTTTCAAGGAAAGCGTGAACTCTTTGAAGGGCTGGCTATGGAGAAGCTGGAAAAAGATTGGGTAAAATATCCTATATTACATCTTGATCTTAATACAGAGAAATACGATACTCCGGAAAGTTTGGAGAATAAGCTGAATGGGGCGTTGGTGGAATGGGAGAAGATATATGGCGCGGAGTCTTCGGAAAATCCTTAGCGATGCGTTTTGAGGGGATTATCAAGCGTGCTTGTCGACAGGAAGGGCAGCGTGTGGTGATTCTTGTGGATGAGTATGATAAGCCGATGTTACAGGCTATTGGTGATGATGTTTTGCAAAAGAAGTTTCCGCAATACATTGAAAGCCTTCTACGGCGCATTGAAAAGTCAGGATGGGTGTATCAAGTTTGCTTTGTTGACGGGAGTTACCAAGTTCGGTAAAGTCAGTGTGTTCAGTGATTTGAATAACCTGAATGACATTTCAATGTGGAATAAGTATATAGATATTTGTGGTGTGAGCGAACAGGAGCTATACGATAATCTTGATGTCCGGTGATTTATCAGAGCGGATATCTCACCATTAAGGGATATGATGAAGAATTTGGTATTTACCGTTTAGGTTTTCCTAATCGTGAAGTGGAGGAAGGATTTGTCTGTTTTCTGCTTCCTTATTATGCAAGCGTGGATAAAGTGGAATCTCCCTTTGAAATTCAGAAATTCGTTCGTGAGGTACGTGCCGGTGATTAAAATTGAAATAATTTTCGTTTGCTGTTTTCAAACAGCAAAAAGTAGCGGAAAATGCTGTTTTCAAACAGCAAATGGTTATCTTTGTATTTGAAAGTACTAAGATATAGAAATTTATGGAAACTCTTTTTGCGAAACAAGATCGTTTGTTGTCGTTGACATCAACCGAGATAATAAGGACATTGATGTATCAGATCAATTGGGATGCCCAGTTGGTTGCTATTAAAGGGCCTCGTGGAGTGGGAAAGACTACTTTAATGTTGCAGTATATGAAGCAGCATTATGAGGTTTATAGCAGGGAAGTGCTCTATTGTACGCTGGACTCTGTTTATTTCTCCAATCATACTTTGTTGGAGTTGGTGGATGTGTTTGTGAAAAATGGAGGGAAGCATCTCTTCTTGGACGAGGTACATAAATATCCGACTTGGAGCAAGGAGATAAAAGAAGTATATGATATGTATCCCGATTTGAAAGTTGTGTTCAGTGCATCCTCTTTACTTAATATATTGAATGCTGACGCTGACTTATCCCGGCGTTGTATCCCTTATGAAATGCAGGGACTTTCCTTTCGGGAATTTTTATTGTTTTATAAACAGTTGGATTTACCTATATGTACTTTGGAAGAGGTTCTGACTTCTCCTGGAAATATCTGCTCGGAGGTGAACAAAGTGTGTCGTCCTTTGCCTCTTTTTAGAGAATATTTGCAGTATGGATATTATCCGTTTTATTTGAAAAATCAGATAGACTATTACACAAGCATAGAACAGGTTGTTAATTTTATTGTAGAAACGGAATTACCTCAGTTGTGTGGAATTGATGTGGGTAATGTGCGTAAGATAAAAGCCTTGTTGGGTATTCTTGCGTCCTCTGTTCCTTTTGAAGTGGATATATCCAAATTGGCGACAACTATCGGTATTCATCGTAACACGGTTATAGAATACCTGAATAGTCTGGAAAAAGCAAAACTACTGCATCTCTTATATGCGGATTTATTATCTGTCAAGAAGATGCAAAAGCCGGATAAGATTTATTTGGATAATCCTAATCTGTTGTATGCTTTGGCTTCTCATCCTGTGAAAATAGGAACAGCACGTGAAACTTTTGTAGTGAATCAACTTTCTTGTGATCATGAAATAGAATATGGAAAGAAGACAGGAGATTTTAAAGTTAATGGGAAATATACTTTGGAAGTTGACGGTGAAGGTAAAACGTATAATCAGATAGCGGATGTGCCTGATTCCTATATTTTAGCTGATGGGATAGAAACACCTTACAGGTGTAAGTTGCCTATTTGGGTTGTTGGTTTTCTATATTAGCTCGATCCTCTGACGCGTATTTTTGATTTTCATTTCTCATATTCTCATAAGCTCGCTATAAATCGCAGATAATTAGTAAAGTAGACTATGAGAAATACTTTTAGGAACTTGTATTTCTCATAGTTTTTTTGCAAAACGACCCTGATTTTGCTTCATTTCTCATAGTATCCCGTCCCTGCAACATAGATAGGTTGCGTAGGCTTCCCGATATTTTGCAGCTTACCTTCTGCCTTTAGCCTGCGTATTTGCCGGCTGGCCATACTTTGAGTGAAGCTGCAAAGAGACTGCATATTACTACGGGTCAATACAGGATGGGTTGCAAAATAGGCAGTGAGTTTCTTGTCGATCTCTTCTTCTGAAAGAGAGGCCGAATGTGGCTTGTATTTCGAACGCCGTAAGTGACTACTCATACACAAACTCTTCAAGTTCCTGTCAGCCTGGAAGTTAATGGATTTTAGTTTCACTTTATCTGCACGGGTAGTAAGCGAGTGCACGGGTTCGGTCGCTTGCAATGTAATCTGGAAATACCCGATCCCGTCCAGATGTACTCGTTCTCCTTCGCATAGGTGATTGCCCATGCATCTGCTCAGTTCCATTAACATTGCTTCTACTTCCGCTTTTCCGAAAGTAGTTGCCATGTGGATTTCTCTTGCCAATTTTTGAGTAGTGACATGTTGAAAGTTAACTACGCGAGGATGATAGCTTGGTTCTTCCCCTTCTTTCTTCCGGTTGGGGATTCTTATAAAACTCGAATTGTATTGCCATCTTTGTTCTAATTTAATGGTTGTTTATATATTATGTAATTGATGCGCTTAGTGTATCTTGCCTTTATTCTTTTATTATTTAACTACCAGCTAGTTCGTTCCACTAGAGTGAACGGTTCTTTTCACTCTAGTAGACAGATCTTTCTACTCTAGTGAACAGAACCGTTCACTGTAGTGAAACGATTGAGATCCTCTTTCAAAGATACGACATTATTAACTGAAAAACAAATAATTACACGGTTGTTTACATGTAAATAATAGATGAGGGCTGTGTAAAATAAGGTTGGCCAATGAGCGAAATGAATGGTTGGTATTTGACTATGAGAAATGATCCGGAATACTATGATAAATAGACAATTTTTGAGTAAAAATGAAAGACAAAGTATGAGAAATACCGGATTTAAAAACGTTTCTCATGGTGTACTATGCTGATTTTGTGTGTTTTATCTGAAACTTATGAGAATATGAGAATAAGAATTGCAAATCATTACTAGTGGACGTGCGTTTGGGAGGTGTCAAATTTGTTTATACGGGATATTAACCGTACATTTGTCTGTGGTAATAATCGCCCTACAAACACATGCAGGACAAATAAATAAGCAATGAGAATAACACAAATTAGAGACGATGGCAAGGTGAACACTTTGCGGACGTTGAAAATCGAACAGCTCGTGGAGCAAATGAAAGTGGAAACTAAAGCACAGTCTGTTTCAAAAATGAGAGAAGTCCTGCCTTATATATTTCCGGGAGATAAAAATGACTATGTACAGAAAGTGCAGAAGGTGATACCTGCAGCGGCCTTTTTCCGCAAAGACGGAATAACGACCATGAGTGAATACAACGGAATTGTGATGATTCAGGTGAATAACTTATCCGGGAATATGGAAGCGGATGAAGTGAAAGAGCGGGTGAGGGAGCTGCCGCAAACTTATTTAGCTTTTACCGGTTCTTCCGGAAAGTCGGTAAAGATATGGGTGCGTTTTACTTATCCCAATGACCTTTTACCGGAAACCCGTGAACAGGCAGAGCTTTTTCATGCACACGCCTATCGGTTGGCTGTGAAATTCTATCAACCGCAGCTTCCTTTCGATATCGACTTGAAAGAACCTTTACTGGAGCAATATTGTCGTCTGACCTTCGACCCCGAACTGTATTTTAATCCCGAAGCGATGCCTGTCTATATGAAACAGCCTATGGCTATGCCGGGAGAAACGACCTATCGCGAACGGGTGAAGGCGGAAACCTCGCCTTTGCAACGGCTTGCACCGGGGTATGAAAGATGTGATGCGCTTTCTGTTCTTTTTGAAGCAGCCTTCGCACGTGCACTGGATGAGGAGGATGGTTATCAACCGGAAGAAGGTGATAAACAGTCTTTGTTGATAAATCTGGCCGGGTATTGTTTTCGTGCCGGTATTCCCGCAGAGGATACAGTGCGATGGTGTCGGGCGCATTATCGTTTGCCAAAAGATGATACATTGGTTCGGGGGACTGTACGGAATGTATATCGCACTTGCGAGGGATTTGCGAGTAAGAGCAGTCTGCTGCCGGAACAACTGTTTGTGATGCAGATGGATGAGTTTATGAAACGGCGTTATGAGTTTCGTTTCAACCAACTAACGTCACAAGTGGAATGTCGCGAACGGAATAGCTTTAATTTTTATGCCTGTTAATCGGTTTTATTGTATCTTTGCGGTCTTAACTTATTTTTAATGGCAAGTAATGAAGGAATTTCTACAATTGATGCGACGTTTTGTGTCGCCTTATAAGAAGTATATCGGCTGGGCTGTTTTGCTGAATATTTTATCTGCTGTATTCAATGTGTTTTCATTCACTTTTTTGATTCCTATCTTGAGTATCCTGTTCAAGACGGAAGGAGCAGATAAGGTGTACCATTTTATGGAATGGGGTAGTGGTGATTTGGCCGATGTTGCTAAGAATAACTTCTATTATTATATCAGTCAGATGATAATGGATAATGGTCCTACTGTAGCGCTTATCTTCTTGGGACTATTCCTGATGATTATGACATTGTTTAAAACCGGTTGTTACTTTCGCTTCTTCGGCTGTGATGATTCCATTACGTACAGGAGTGGTACGTGATATTCGTATTATGGTGTATGCTAAGGTAATGCGTCTGCCGATGTCTTTCTTCTCGGAAGAGAGAAAAGGAGATATTATAGCTCGTATGAGCGGGGACGTGGGTGGAAGTGGAAAACTCCATTACCAGCTCGTTGGATATGTTGATGAAGAGTCCCGATTCTGATTATTATGTATTTTGTGACATTGGTTACGGTTAGTTGGCAGTTGACTCTTTTTACTATCATTGTATTACCGGGAATGGGTTGGTTGATGGGAGTCGTCGGAAGAAAACTGAAACGTCAATCACTGGAAGCACAGGCTAAGTGGAGTGATACGATGTCACAATTAGAAGAAACGTTGGGTGGCTTGCGCATCATCAAGGCTTTTATTGCGGAAGATAAAATGATTAACCGCTTCACCAAATGTAGCAACGAGCTCCGGGATGCGACAAACAAGGTTGCTATACGTCAGGCTATGGCGCATCCTATGAGTGAGTTCTTAGGAACGATTCTGATTGTAGCTGTGTTGTGGTTTGGAGGTACATTGATTCTGGGAAAGAACGCATCCATCGATGCTCCTACATTCATCTTCTATATGGTGATCTTATATAGTGTAATCAATCCGTTGAAAGACTTTGCAAAGGCGGGATACAACATTCCAAAGGGGTTGGCATCCATGGAGCGTGTAGACAAGATACTGAAGGCCGAGAATAAGATTAAGGAAATTTCGAATCCGAAACCGTTGAAAGGACTGAATGACAGAATCGAATTTAAGGATATCACTTTCAGCTATGACGGTAAACGGGAAGTGTTGAAGCATGTGAACCTGACAGTTCCTAAAGGTCAGACGATCGCACTGGTAGGCCAATCGGGATCGGTAAATCTACATTGGTGGATTTGCTGCCGCGCTATCACGATGTGCAGTTAGGAGAGATCACAATCGACGGAACCAGTATACGTGATGTACGTATTGCCGATTTGCGCAGTTTGATCGGTAACGTGAATCAGGAAGCCAATCTTGTTCAATGACACCTTCTTCAACAACATCGCCTTTGGTGTGGAGAATGCGACTATGGAACAAGTAGTCGAAGCGGCAAAGATTGCGAATGCCCATGATTTCATTATGGAGAAGCCGGAAGGATATAATATGAATATCGGTGACCGGGGCGGAAAGTTGTCCGGTGGTCAGCGTCAGCGTATCAGTATTGCCTTTGAGTGCTATCTCTTATATCTGTTATCCATACACGTGGCAGCTCTCTTCATTTTCTTTATTTTCCGGTTCACACTGTTCTGTTCCATTGACTATCAATTCCCGGCAGAAATAAAGGGAGATGTTCTTTTGCAGTCCGGTGCTTTCCTCCGCGGACTCTGGTTTGACAATGTAATAGCTTGTTATATCCTGTTGCTCCCTCTGGTTGTTTTGTGGATAGCCGCTCTTTGTAACTACACCGCTAAATGGCTGTTTAGGTCTACAACGGTTTATTTTAGTTGTTTTTATTCGGTATCTTTTGTTATCGCTGCTGCCAATATTCCATATTTTGAATATTTCTTCAAAACGATTAATTCTTCTATTTATAATTGGTTCGGCTATGGCGGTACAACAGCTGGTCTGATGTTTGGGGAGTCTTCTTACTATTTTCCGATATTCCTCGGGCTCCTGTCTATCGTGGTATTTGTTTGGGGAGCTTCTTCCCTTGCATCCTATTTCTATCGTAGGGCAGAAAAGGCTGCACCACAGATAAGTCTGTTGAGCCGGGTAGCTGTGTTGGTAGCAGGTGCAATTTGTATCGGGCTTTGCCTGTTCGGCATTCGTGGGCGTATGGGATATAACCCGATAAAAGTAAGTCAGGCATATTATTGTGAAGACCCGTTCCTGAATCAGTTGGGAGTGAATCCCGTCTTTAATCTGCTGACAAGTACACTGGATGATAACCGGAAAGAAAACCGGACTCTGCATCTGATGTCTGAGGAAGACGCTTTATCAAAAGTACAGAAATATTTGCATAGGCAAGGAATTGACTGGTTGTCTCCGATCGCACGGAAAGTAGAACGGGAAGGTACGCCTAATCGCAGGAACGTAGTTCTGGTCTTTATGGAGTCTATGTCCGCCAATCTAATGGGGACTTTTGGATCGGATAAGAAACTGACTCCCTATCTGGATAGCCTTTATCAGCAATCCTTGAGTTTCAGTCATTTCTACTCCTCCGGTATTCATACCAATCATGGTATTTATTCCACGCTTTATTCTTTTCCGGCTATCATGAAACGGAATGCCATGAAAGGTTCTGTGATTCCTGTCTATTCGGGACTGCCTACCGTATTGCAGGAGAACGGATACTGTAACCTGTTCTTTATGACTCACGAATCGCAGTACGACAATATGAATGCTTTCCTTCGCACGAACGGCTTCGACGAAATCTACGCTCAGGAGAATTATCCTTCGGAAAAAGTAGTGAACAGCTTCGGTGTGCAGGATGACTTCATGTATCAGTATGCACTTCCTATTTTGAATGAAAGGGCCGGGACGGGGAATCCGTTCTTCAGCGTATTGCTGTCTATCAGCAATCATCCCCCTTATGTGATTCCGCCCTATTTTCACCCGCATAGTGATGTGCTCGAAGAACAGATTGTAGAATATGCCGACTGGTCTATCCGGCAGTTTATGCAGGCTGCGGAAAAACAGCCGTGGTTTGACAATACGATTTTCGTTTTTCTGGGCGATCATGGCAAAATGGTGGGAACACCTGAATGTGAAATGCCCCAGTCTTATAACCATATCCCTCTGATGATTTACGGGAAAGATATCAAGCCGGGGGTATACGACGGTTTTGGTGGGCAGGTGGATGTATCTCCTACGTTGTTGGGGCTGCTTAACATAAGTTACCTGCAAAACAATTTCGGTGTCAATCTGTTGGAAGAAGAACGTCCTTGTATGTTCTTTACGGCGGATAATCTGATCGGGGCAAGAGACTCGGTGAATATGTTTATCTATTCGCCGGACAGCCAACAGGAATTCAAGTACAAACTGGAGGAAGGTAAGCTCCACGCTGCCACTGGTACTGATGAGGAGGCTTTCCGGAACTTGAAGGATTATTGCTTCTCTATGCTGCAAAGTACGGAATCCCTGGTAAAAGAACACAAGACATTAGATAAAGTATCCGTCAAGAAGTAAGTGCTTTATGAAAACAAAGCCGTTGGTGAAAGAGTTTATACGTTTTGGCGTGGTCGGCGTGCTGGCTACGGCATTGCATTATGGGATTTATTATTTCCTGCAATCTTTTATCAACGTCAATGTAGCCTATACGACGGGATATGTAATCAGTTTTATTGTCAACTTCTATCTGACTTCTTATTTTACGTTCGGAACCACTCCGTCATGGAAAAAGTTGGTTGGTATGGGAGGGGCGCATCTGGTTAATTATTTGTTGCATATCATTCTGTTGAATGTATTCCTCTATCTGGGAGTTTCTAAAGCATGGGCACCTGTGCCGGTGTTTGCGATAGCGATTCCTGTGAATTTCTTATTTGTTCGGTTTGTCTTTAAACATAAAAAGCTATGAACGGCGTGAGACTTGTGATTGTAGTTCCTTGTTATAATGAGGAAGAAGTATTGAAAGAAACGACTCGTCAGCTATCTGATGTGCTTGCCCGAATGGAGCAGGAAGGGAAGGTGGCCGAAGGAAAGATTTTGTATGTGGACGACGGAAGCAAGGATACTACCTGGAAACTGATAGAGCAATTGTCTGAATCTCATAGGTGTGTGGCAGGCTTGAAACTGGCGCATAATGTCGGGCATCAGCAGGCTCTCTGGGCGGGATTGGATTTTGTGGCGGCCGGCGATTATGATGCGGCTGTATCTATCGACGCTGATTTGCAGGATGATGTGAATGCTATTGTGGAAATGGTGGATTATTATAATCAGGGGGCCGATGTGGTGTTCGGTGTACGGCGGGAACGTAAAACGGACACGTTCTTCAAGAAACATACCGCGCAGATGTTCTACAAACTGATGCGGACAATGGGCGGGGAGATTGTTTACAATCATGCGGATTTCCGTCTGATGAGCAAGCGCTCCCTGAAGGCATTGGTGTCTTTCCCCGAACGTAATCTTTTCCTCCGGGGCATGGTGTGTATGCTCGGATATCCTACCGCTTCTGTCTATTACGACCGCAAAGAACGTTTTGCCGGTGAATCGAAATATCCGTTCACGAAGATGTTGAACTTCGCCCTGGACGGAATCACTTCTTTCTCTGTCAAACCATTACGCCTGATTACCACATCCGGGCTTATCTTTATGCTGGTTTCTTTCCTGGCCATTATCTATGCTTTGGTGGAGTTTATTGGCGGAGACGTAATCCGAGGCTGGACTTCGCTACTCATTTCTGTCTGGTTTATCGGCGGCGCTATCCTGACTGCCGTCGGAGTGATCGGTGAATATATCGGTAAAATATATAAGGAGGTGAAACGCCGTCCGCGTTATCTGATAGAAAAAGAAGTAAACCTGTAACGGGTTTACTTCTTTTTCTGTTATTCTATGCTGATCCTATGGCTATTTTCTCTTGAAACGATACAGGTAAATAATGTCACGGATGTCACATCCTCTTTTCGTGCTCTGATATACTTCTTCAAAAGTATATTCGGATTCATATTTGGGCTTGAAACCTTCAAAATCGCGTCGTCCTACCAATAGATAGCCTTCGGCCGGCATATCCTTTTCAAACAATCCTATCTGGTCGTTGTGATAGAAATTGACCGTGTAGAAACGGAGCATATCGACAGCTACATAAGAATAGATCTTGCTGCCCGAAGCTATTTCCCGGATATCTTCCGCCATTCCTTTGTCCGATTTGGTGTTCAGTATGGCGGGCTGGTAAGCACCGTCCAATGACATGAAAAGCGAGAATGTAACGAAAAGAGTGGCATACACTACGTTCATTCCCGGTTCTTTTTTCCTGATTGTCCGGAAGAAATAGATGGCTGCAATTAATGGCAGGCAGATGACGATGATGTGGCCTGCGTTGAGTGAGATATTTGCCAACGCGTTCATGAAGGCTATATTCTCGGCGGCGTGTCTTCCGTGGAAAATACTGTCGGGCACTAATCCTAACCGCACGGCTATAAACGTGACAAGGAGAAGAATAGCGGCGACGGAGAGAAATCCGCCGTATATCTTAACTGCTTTTGAGTTTTTCCGGACCAGATACATGATATATTCGGCAAGGAAATAGGCGATGAACGGATAAATGGGTAACAGGTAAACACTGCGCTTGCTCTTTGGGATGCAGTAAAAAACGAAAATGAGAACAATGCTCAATAAAGAGAACAAGCGGGTGCTGTCCATTTCGCGGATATATGTTGTGAACCTCTGCCACCATTCGCGGGGTTTTCCGGTTATTTTCCCGTATGTAAGGCTGAATAAGGAAAGCAGAACCAACAATGTGTAAGGGGCATAGCCGGATACGACTGTAATGATATTGTAGTAAGCAGGATTCTCATGGGATTCGTAGCTCATTTTTCCCATGAAACGACCGAAATTCTCCTCCATAACCAGTGAGATGAAATTATCTCCTCCCTGTTGGTAGGCAGCGATGTACCAAAGGGCGGGCAGGATACAGGACGTAATGGCTACCAGTGCCATCGAGAAAAAGGCTTTGAAGAAACTGGTACCCCGGATCAGCAGAAAGACCCCGGTGACCATGCAAGGCAGGAGGATACCTACGGGACCTTTGGTTAGTGTGGCACATCCCATAAACAAGGTGGCTATCCAGGGGAATCCTTTTTGCCCTTTCTCACACCATCGGTAGAGTTGGTAGAGCGCGAGTACGATAAAGGCGGTCAGCATCATGTCAACGCGGCAGTTCATACCGGCACGGTGGACTTCAAAATTAGACAGGGTAATTAAGCCCATAAGGAGGGCGACTGAAGCTCCCCTGCGTTTGGCGTAGAATAAGAATCCGCCTAACACCATAGCTATCAGTGCCAATGCAGAGGGCATACGTGAAGTGTATTCCGTTACTTTCCCGGCAATAGAGGAAAGGGCGGCAATACACCAGTGAAACAAGGGCGGCTTGTAGGCGATGTCCCCGCCGTTGTTGACGGGAAGCGTCCAGTTACCGGTTTCAATCATGGAGTATGCAACGATTGCTTCGCGGGGTTCCCCTTTGGTATGGAAATCCGTTAATCCCATAAAAGGGAGAAGAGTAACGACGCAAACGACCGCTAAAATAATAAATTGCTTATTTTTCATACATTTATTGATGTGTTTGGATACAAAAATGCTATCTTGGGTTCAAAGATA
>VOFB01004254.1_pt1 | contig 26766 bp, 45 predicted proteins | sample 5384141 | NCBI WGS metagenome assembly VOFB01 (sample SAMN12384721, study PRJNA508395) | human gut metagenome | isolation source: healthy gut A | host: Homo sapiens | reverse complement strand
GCTTCTTGCATAAGTATTCACAACAATAATTCCCTGCAAACTGCAGCTGCAGCCTGAAGCAGTATCGTAATCTTAAACTCCATAGACATGCCATAACAGACAAATCGTCATCACCGCCAGCAGGATTGTACCACATTATATACTCTTTTATTTGCTACTTACATATTGTTCTCCTGTCACTAAATCCCTCTTCCTTTTCGCTTTTGAATGTACTTGCATAATTATAGTACACCTCAATAAACACACACAATAATTTATTACAAATTTTTCATACTTTTCGACATATTGCGCCATAAAATGTGCTGTGAGAAATTTCTGATTATATGAAGCAGCATATGAAAAACATTTCCATACGAATGCTCTGTGAAGAATTCCATTTTCAGGAAGATTATTTCAACCGGTTACTGAAAAACCGGACCGGAATGACTTATACGGAATATCTGCAGCATCTGCGTCTGCAGAAAGCCGAAGAACTGTTGCTGCACACCAGACTGACAATCGATGCGATTGCTGCCGAAGTCGGCTACAAAAACAAAGGATATTTCTACAAAATATTTACGGAACGGCACCGGATGACTCCGGCACAGTTCCGCAAAGAATCCTGTTGATATTTTATTTTATAAATCCCATTTCCAGTCGCGAATCTCTGGCATATCAATACCATACTCATGGATATACTGCTTATGCTCTACTAATTTATCATTCATCTTCTGAATCAGATAAGCACCACGATTTCCTAACTGTGGAAGATGCTCAATTACGCTCTTTACCAGATGGAAACGGTCAATCTCATTCTGTACACGCATATCGAATGGTGTAGTGATCGTTCCTTCTTCCTGATATCCGTATACATGAATATTTCTGTTGGTACGACGATAGGTCAGCTCATGGATCAGTGTGTGATACCCATGGAATGCAAAGATGATTGGCTTATCTTTGGTGAACAGTGCATCGTACTCTGCATCTGTCAGACCATGCGGATGCTTGGTGCTTGGCTCAAGTTTCATGAGATCGACAACGTTGATAACACGAATTTTAATCTCCGGAAATGCCTCTCTTAAGATCGTAACGGCTGCCAATGTCTCTAATGTAGGTGTATCACCGCAGCATGCCATAACTACATCCGGCTCTTCGCCCTGGTCGTTGCTTGCCCACTCCCAGATGCCGATACCCTGTGTACAGTGCTTGACAGCCTGCTCCATGGTCAGCCACTGCTGTCTTGGATGCTTGGATGTTACAAGCACATTTACGTAATCACGGCTTCTGATGCAGTGATCGAAGCATGATAACAGACAGTTTGTATCAGGTGGAAGATAAAGTCGTACAACATCTGCCTTCTTATTTGCAATATGATCTAAGAATCCCGGGTCCTGATGGGTAAATCCATTGTGATCCTGCTGCCATACATTCGAGCTTAAAATCAGGTTCAAGGATGCAATAGACTGTCTCCATGGCAGCTGGTTGCAAACCTTTAACCATTTTGCATGCTGAGCACACATGGAATCAACAACACGAATAAATGCCTCATAGCTTGCAAAGAATCCATGACGTCCGGTTAACAGATACCCCTCAAGCCAGCCTTCGCACATATGCTCACTGAACATAGAGTCCATGACACGGCCATCTGTAGCAAGGAATTCATCGGAATCCAGTTTTTCATTGTTCCAGTCACGGTTTGTCTCCTCAAAGACTTTCATCAGACGGTTTGACATAGTCTCATCTGGTCCAAAGATACGGAAGTTCTTGGAATCATCATTCATCTTGAAGATATCACGGACAAATCCGCCAAGTTCTACCATATCCTGTGCCTCAACGCTTCCCGGCGCCGGAACATCAAGTGCATAATCACGGAAATCTGGAAGTCTTAAGTCACGTAAGAGCTTACCACCGTTTGCATGTGGGTTAGAACCGATTCTGCGGTCTCCGGTCGGTGCAAGTGCTTTCAGTTCCGGAATCAGTTTTCCATTCTCATCAAACAATTCTTCCGGATGGTAGCTGAGTAACCACTCTTTAACATTTCCAGATGCTCCGGTTTGTCCATCATAATCGGAACCTGATGAGCACGGAAGGAACCTTCAATCTGCTTTCCATCAACTACCTTTGGTCCTGTCCATCCCTTTGGTGTACGAAGAACGATCATTGGCCACTTATGTCTTGTTGTATCATTATTTTCACGGGCATTCTTCTGGATTGCCTTGATCTCGTCCATAACGGTATCAAGTGTCTCTGCCATCTTGCGGTGCATGGTCATTGGATCATCGCCCTCCACGAAATACGGTTTCCAGCCGCATCCGTCAAAGAAATGCTCAAGTTCTTCATGAGAAATACGTGCAAGAATGGTTGGATTACTGATCTTATATCCATTCATATGAAGGATTGGAAGAACCGCTCCATCGCTCTCCGGATTTAAGAACTTATTACACTGCCATGAAGTTGCAAGAGGTCCGGTCTCGGACTCACCGTCTCCCACGATACATGCTGCAACCAGATCCGGGTTGTCAAATACCGCACCAAAAGAGTGTGCCAGGGAATATCCCAGCTCACCACCTTCGTTGATGGAACCCGGAGTTTCCGGAGCTACATGGCTGGAGATTCCTCCCGGGAAAGAGAACTGCTTACACAGTTTCTTCAGTCCATCCATATCTTCTCCGATATTTGGATATACCTCGCTATAGGTTCAAAGAAATTCTCATCTGGATAATCAAACACAAGCGAACTCCCATCCGCACAAAGTTCGGAAAGTGCAGCCAACATCGTATTGATTGCTTCCGTCGAAAGATAATACGTTATGCCGAGCCATGAGAAAAATGTTTTCACAGATGCGTCACCCCCCATCGATCAGACGTTCCGCTACATTATCTTTCGTAAAATCCGCAGGAACAAAGGTGAGATTATCAGGAATCGTCCAACCGGCACGGGTGATCCGTTCTATTTTATCTTTCTGCGTCAGGGGATGATCAACTTAAAATACCCTATGTTTTGATAAGAATTCTTTTTCCCGAAAAGCGAAGGTATCCAGACCTGCGCCGAGCATAACATATTGCTTTGTGCCAGTCAGAACGGCGGCATATTCTTCTGCTGTCATCAGCTCTTTTGCAAGATGATCCGCGAAAACCGGATGATCTTCATTTTCTGCATGAAACGCCCGTCCAAATGAACTCATCAGGGCAGTAATACTAACTTCGTTATTCATTCCTTTGTCCTCCATGTTTGATGTTTCCCCTATTTTTCTTCCATTTCTTTCGTATTTGCATAAAACAGCTCCAGTGCCCGTATGAAGCAGTTGCATTTCTACGGTAAGACATGTGTCATTTGCAGGCGTGCTGAGTGTATTGATTACAAAACGCAGAGCAAACCTTCATCTATCAGGTCTTGCTCTGCGTCTAAGCTGTCTGGCGTTTAATTTCTTCAATTTTTTATTTCTAAAATAAATCACACAAGTATATTTACATTTTTCGGACAAAATAACGGAAAATCCTCTAACTAATTTCTTTTCTATATTTTCAACCATTTATACCACCTCACCTTTTCCTGATTGCAATGATCTTTACGCTCTCTTAACCTCCTTGAATCGTCATAATATCTCAAGCGAAATCTGCGTGGTTCGTTATGCGTTTTTCTCATATAACTTTCTCATTGTCAGAGTTAAGATTATCTGTCGCCATAGTCACTTTTAGTCAGCATTTACTAATACGTCGAACTTGTCGGCCAGTCTCAGTAACTGTTAATGGCTGACGAACGATAACTTTTAAAGTCTCTAATCCGAAATATTCATCGATATCTCTTTTATTTATGGTAATTTTCACCGCTGTTCCCTGGTACTAAATATACTCTGGCAACAGAGGATTTTCTTCTTCCTGTTCCGTAATACTTTGTATTAGCCAATGTTTTTTACCTCCTATTAAAATGTTAAAGCTTCTGGTTTCTGAGCTTCATGCTTGTGGTCTGGTCCTGCGTATACAAATAATTTAGTATACATTTCTCTTCCTAAAGGTCCCTTTGGAAGCATGCCTTTTACAGCGTGCTCGATAACTCTTTCTGGATGTTTTGCTAACATTTCTTTAATGTAGTCTTCTTTCTATACCACCTACATAATCTTCTCAGGAACAATGATTACATAATCACCTGTGTCGATGCTCTAATTTTTATTCTTTCCTTTAATACTTTAGCAACTCAGATGCTAAACGTCCTAACAACGATTACAGCACCTGTCAAAGATTTTATTCTTTCCTCTTAATACTTTAGCTACATACCATTTTCTATCAATGGTAGCTGGGCTAGCCATAAAAGTTTTCATTGATCTTCCTCCTAGAAATAATGTTACGGAACACCTCTGCAATGTGAATGTCCAGGACACACCGCTTGGTATTCAATAAATTGTTTATAGTTTAAATGGCACTCCGGGGCTTTGGAATGACATTTATTCACTATCACAGACTTAAATATTATATTACACGACTCCTTGCGTGTCAAGGATTTTTTACTTTAGATCAAACTTTTTACAAATAAAACTATCTTCCAAATTAACTCTGAAAGAGGCGGATATCCTTTATCAGATGTCCGCCTCTAATCTGCCTATTTCGTTATCTCAAACTTAAATTTATTACTGCTCCATACATTGTCCTTAAAATGAATTTCGATTGTTTTCCAGTCCGCCGGAACGTCATACCCAATCACACCATTCATTTTTTCCCTGCTGCAATGGTTCCATCTAACTGATTTTGATCATTTTTCTCCAAAGAGCACTCACTGAATAATTCAGTGCATAATCGTCCGCATATGCTTCAAAACTCGCCATACTGCTTATATTTATCTCAGAATCAGAATTATTTGCGATTTCAAACTCTACCAGAACAAACTCATTTCCATCTGCCGGTTTATTATACTCTGACCCGCTGCTCTGCGTATAATTGACCATTGTAACCTGCACATCATTCATTTCTGCAGTTTCACCAATACCAAATATATCCTTCTCACTATCTTCTTGTTTGACAGAGGTATCTTCTGTAGTATCATTCACCACATCAGCCTTGTTATCTGTATTATTCTGCGTCGAAGCATTCTCTACCTTTTTCGGTTTATCCGCTCCACCGCCCGACATTGCTGCAATAATAACCACCACCACAACGATCACGATCCATTTCCCGATACCGCCCTGTTTCTTTCTGCAGTTTGGGCAGACCTTCGCGCCTTTCGGTATCTCACTCTTACAGTGTTTGCACAACTTTGTTTCATTTTCCATTTCATAATCCTCCTTGTTTTGCGGAGCAAAATGCGAGCCCTTTGGTGAGTAGAGGATTTTACTCCTTGTTTTGCGGAGCAAAATGCGAGCCCTTTGGTGAGCAGAGGATTTTACTCCTTGTTTTGCGGAGCAAAATGCGAGCCCTTTGGTGAGCAATGCCCAGCACTCTGGGCACGGATTTTACTCCTTTGTTTTACTACTTTTTATTTTATCCTACTTTATGCTACTTTATCCTACTTAGTGGTATATGTCAACCATTTATCGTATATATAAAAATAGAGTTATTTAATCGAAAACGAAATGAGGCTGTCTATGAAACCATTAAAAAAAAGTAAGCATCACACTTGATTCAGACATCATTGAACAGTTAAAAGCTCCTCGCCGAGCAGGACGACCGTTCTTTTTCCCAATATATCAATATGATATTGAAAGAATATCTGACCCAGGCGGACAAAAAGAAAGCGTAAAACATCTCTGTCTTATGCTTCTCTCTCATCTTAGCCGTATTTCATTTATTTTTGGTATGCACCGTGCATACATTTTCACATTATATAATGTTGAGTTCAAATAGTAAGTTCAATTTTGACTGTCAAATTACATTTAAAATAATATTGTTCTAAGATCGCGCAGATGGCAGCAGCAGCAAAAGAAATATAAATTCCGCTGCAACATAACCGATCAGTCTTACGAACCGGTTCTTACTGTTTACAACCGGTATGTTTCTCCGCATTCCCATATAATCACAGACAAAAAATATAAATACTATCTGCGACAGCCTGACCACCAGCCGTTCCAGTGTCAATTTTGACTGCGGGAGCAGTTTTCCATTCGCCTCATGCGCTTCTAACGCCCACGCAGTAACTGTGGTCAGTGCATATCCTATGACTGCGACGATCATTTTCCATACTTTTCCTGTCCGAAATCGGTATTTTTATAAAAAGGATTTCACCGGCTTGATCTTTTTTACAGCTCTGCGCACAATAAAACTTATTTTTATCACTATCCATACTACTGCAGAGTTTCCGCTGCTGCAGATATCCGCCTTAAGTTCATCCACATTCTGATACCGGTCCTCAGGGTTTATCTTAATGCATTTTAACACAATCGTCCTGAATTTTCCTTCGGTCAGCTTTTCCATCGGGAACTCTCTCACGAGCATATAATTAAAGACACCCATCGCATAAATATCGGTTCTCGCATCCGTCTGTCCGAACAAAACTGTTCCCGGTGCCGCATAGCCTTGCGTTCCCATCATAACAGTATCCTTTGACTTGCCAGGCTGGTAGATTCTCGCAATGTCAAAATCGACCAGCTTCACTTCCCCCTCATTGGTCAGAATCACATTCTCTGCTTTCAAGTCCTCTGCATATGACTGGCATTTTTGCATGGTGCAAAGGGTAAAGCGCATTGCACAGACAGATTATGATATCAGCAGCGTCTTTAGAAAATATTTTTCTTTTAACATTTCTTCCAGATTTTTTCCGCTCAAGTACTCCTCAATCACGATCAGATTCGTATCGGTCTGAATACACTCATAGATCTTTGGTATATACACATTCGGATTTTCCTTTAAAAAAAGATAAATCTCCTCCAGGTCCAATGCAACATACTTTCGCACACCAATCACACCATTCACTTGGTTTCTTACGATATGTACTTTTTCATTGTCACCCAGTCTGCCAAGATCCACATATTCTGGACAAACAGTACTCCTCATCTAACCGCATATAATTTCCCACCATTTTCTTGCATTCATCTGTACAACACGATATTATAAATGTCAGGGCAGTTCATGCGCCCAAACCAGCATTTACAATTTGTAGTATAAAATATTTTATTATTTTTACAGTACAATTCAAGGAGACTTTATGGATCGAAACGACCGGCGAACTGATGCATGCCCGCGACGCATTCTGTTACGACCTTCCGTGACCTTTCAAATTTAAATGAACTGATGCATGCCCGCGGCGTGACTGCCTCAAAACTGATCTCTGCGCCTAGATTCATGCAATTTGGCTATCAGATCTAGACGGCAGGCGAAGTCCCTCCTGTGATAAAAGTCATTTCTCTGCCTTGCACTAAAGCTTGAGCTCCCGGAAACGCAGCGTGGCTCTCACGCTCACAAAAAACGGACAGCTCTATTCAAAAACAAACAGGATTCCATCCCTATTTTGCTTTGGGAAAAAGCTGTGTGATTGACACAAACGATGCTTTTTAGAAGAAATGAATGAGCCTGTTTTAAACTGACTTCTTGCATCATCTCAAAAACATCCTGCCCTGTTGTAACATCTTTTCAAAGTGCACTTCTTTCTCATTCTACGTTTTTCGATCCCCATCATCGTAAGCCCGTGTGCCGGCGCCGTAGGTCTGCCGCTTGCCGCTGCGGTCTTTCTTTTTGGTTTTTACCGCCTCCGGTTCGAGCGCACCACCGCCAACCTGCACTAATGTTCCTGCAATGATCCGTACCATATTATAAAGGAAACTGTTTTCCCGTCACGCGGATCGTGATGATATCTCCTTCTTTTCCACATCACAGGCATAGATTGTCCGCACGGTCGTTTTCACCTGTGCCCCGACCGCACAAAACTCTTAAAATCATGTTCTCCCTCAAGATAAGATGCCGCTTTTTCATTTTCTCCACATCCAGTGGATAATGATAAAATAGGTATCCAGCCGTCTTGTCGGCATACGGAATGTCCGGTTTAAAATGCGATACTCATAAGTCTTACGGCTGTTCTGATACCGCGGATGCCAGCCATCCTCCACCTGGATCCCTGCACCACAATATCTTCCGGCAGTCTCTGATTGAGTGCAAATGCAATTTATCTGCCGGCATCCTCGTGTTCGTATCAAATACTGCAATATTTCCAAGGGAATGTACACGAACCGTCCGGCTCGCACCGCTCACCACGATTGCTCGCCCAGAAGATTCGAAAGATTCTTATTTAGCACTTCTTCTATCGTGATACCGTTCGGCTGCACCTGCCATCCTTTGTAATTCGTGCCGTCATACGCCACGATCATTTTACACGCATAGTAATCTCCTGTTCTGAGCCGCATGCTGCGATAAAGCGGCAACAATCTGACCTTCCTGCAGACATATTTTTATATATTGCCGTAAAGCCGCTTGTTTTTTTCCAACAGACAAATATCCCTGGAATCAAGCTTATTTTTTCACGCTGACTTTCTGTTCTGTTTAAAAACTGTAGAACAGAATAGTCCGTGCACTTCAATATCCAATGGGTGAAAACCTAATCTCTCGCATCATCTCGCCCATTCCTTCTTTTTTTTCAACATCTTTTCACTGTTTTGGGCGAAATCTTCTTCTATTTTCCCCACCCTGGATTTTTTCATTTTTTAGGCTATTTACGTTGTTCATGTCATTTCGCCCATTTTCCTGTATTTTGACTGATTTTCTATCAACAAATGGGTGAATTCTATTTTTCATCTGTTTCGCCCATGTTCAAACTTTTGTATGAATGGAACTCTTCTAGCCAGGTGAATATTCCTCCTGTGAGATTTTTTCATCTTCATGATTCGGTGGCAAGGGTGCACACAACTTAGTGGTTGTCAAATTCAGTAATGCCGCTCCTATTTTCCAGCTTTGTGCAATACTCTTCCAAATGACAAACTACTCCTGCCGGCATACTGGGTGTGAAACGCAGAAAGAACTTTCATCTTTGGTTCTTCCGGCTCCACCGCGATAGCAGCGGGCTTCCATTGCCATTGCAAGATCATTGGCACGGCGAAAAGCCGATACAAAGAGCGGTACTAATAACGGGATCATTTTTCGCACGCTGGATCACGCCGCCGGTCTCAAAATCCGCACCTCTTGCCATCTGTGCCCTCATGATCTTGTCCGTTTCTTCCACAAGGATTGGAATAAAACGCAGTGCGATCGACATCATCATGGCAATCTCATGTACCGGGACATGGATCTTATTCATGGGTGCCAATGCTTTTTCAACCGTCCGTCAATTCGTTTGGCGTTGTCGTCAGGGTCATGACCGATGTACCAAGGTTATCAGATAAGTCAGACGGATTGCCATCAGGATCGCGTTGCGCAGTCCCTCGTAATCGTAAAAATCCAAAAAAGATACCAGTTCTTTTCCACTTGTCAAAAAGAGGTTGAAAAGTGCTGTAATGATCATCAGGATCACAATCGCTTTTAAACCTTTGACCATGTAGCCGAAAACGGCACTTTGGAAAGTTCGATAAAGCCAAACATAAAAATGGTCGCAACTAAGAATCCCCATACGTTTTTAAAGGAAAACAGGGAAATAATGAAAATCAGCGTTGCAAACAGCTTTGACTCTCGGATCCAGTTTATGAATGACGGAATCCGCTGGATAATATTGTCCCATGTAATATCTCGAAACATGTTCTTCCCCTTCCCGAACTTTGCTAAAATCTTTTTCTCACCCCTTCTGCTACTGTTGTGGCATCCACAGAAACCGGAATGCCTTTTTCTTTCAGTTCATGCATCAGATAGGTTACCTGCGGTGCTGCCAGTCCGACCGCCTCCAATTCTTTGTAGTGGCGGAATACGCTCTTTGGAAGCGCATCATCAAACATCACACTGCCGTGATTCATCACAATGATACGTTCCACGTATTTTGCAACATCCTCCATGCTGTGTGATACTAAAATAACCGTAATGCCGCGTTCCCTGTGCATCCGCTCCACAAGATCTAAAGATCTCATCCCTGCCCGCCGGATCAAGGCCCGCGGTCGGCTCATCTAAGATCAGCACCTCCGGTTTCATGGCAAGCACACCTGCGATCGCCAACACGGCGTTTCTGTCCACCGGAGAGATCAAACGGAGAATGGTAATAAAGCTCCTCCGGCAGTCCGACACTGGGCAGCGCCTTTTAATGCCCGAAGAAGCCTGCCTCCTCTTTGACAATCCCTGATTTTTCGGTCCAAACACACATCATCAAAAATGGTCGTCTCAAATCAACTGATGCTCCGGATACTGAAATACCAGTCCGACGCGGTTTCTCAATTCACGCAGGTCAAAATCATCTTCATAAATGTCCTGACCATGAAAATAGATCGTCCCGGATGTCGCCTTTGTCAGACCGTTCAAGTGCTGAATCAGGTGGACTTTCCAGAACCGGTGTGGCCGATTACGCCGATAAACTGTCCATCCTCGATCGTTAATTTACATCCTTTAACGCCTGGATCTATACGCAGTCCCCCTGCTGTATACATAATTCACTTTATCTAAAATAATTGCCTGAATCCTCATTTGCAGGCCCTTGACTGTAGCACCCCTATAAAAGCTCTTCCATTTTATCAAAATCAGATGATTTTTAAAAACATATAACTCAAATGCCTGTCCTGATATTCCATGCGCTCCAATCATACACTACAATTCAGTTCTGTGCTCACATCATACAATATTCCATGCCGAATCGATCTGTGATTCGCAGAATATGCCCCACAGTTCATCTGCGTCAGCACGCCAAGCGGAATATCAAGTCCAGACTGTCTGAGCAGGTCAGCATCCAAATCTGCGGTACATCCAGCCGGTATTCCTTTAATTCATCCACCTGGGAAAAAATTTCGCGCGGTGTTCCCTGCATGACAACATTCCTTTATCCATGACATAAACATAATCTGCATCCACTACTTCTTCCATATAATGGGTAATCAGGATGATCGTGACACCCTTTTTCTGGTTGAGCAGATGTGCGCAGTGCGGATGACATCCGCTCTTCCGTTCGGGTCAAGCATTGCCGTAGGCTCATCAAAACGATGCACTTTGGCTCCATTGCTACGAACCTCCGGCATCGCAACGCGCTGTTTCTGACCTCCGGAAAGCTTGTTTAGAATGATGACGGTATTTTAACATTCCTACTGCCTTTAAACTCTCCTCCACACGTTGCCAGATTTCCTTGGTCGGCACACCGAGGTTTTCCGGTCCGAACCAACATCCTCCTCCACGACACTGCCCATGATCTGATTATCCGGATTCTGAAATACCATCCCGGCAGACTTTCGCCGGAATCCCAGACATTTTTTCTTTTGAAACATCCATGCCGTCCACCCAAGACTACGCCGGAAGGGGCTAAGAGTGCATTGATATGCTTTGCAAGCGTAGATTTACCGGAACCGTTATGTCCTAAAATTGCGATAAAATCTCCCTTTTCAATTTCGAGATCCACATGATCTAAAGGCAGTCTGATCGACTTTACGTTTCCCCTCTTCATCACGTCTGATATATTCATGCACAAGCTGTTTTGCCTTAATAATCTTCATCCATCTGTTTTTTTCCTTCCCGTATCAGTCATCCCAGCGCAGTCTGTGCAGTTCTCCTTGCAGCTTCATATGGTCAAAATGATTCTGTCTGAGTGCCTCATAGCACGATCGCAACGGAATTTGACAGGTTCAGTGAACGTGTCTCCCCGATCATCGGGATCCGCACACAGGTATCCGGATTGGCTCTTTAAGATCTCCTCCGGGATTCCTGCACTCTCTTTCCAAACATAATATAGCAGTCCGGCTCGTAGGAAACCTCTGTGTATACATGGCGTCCCTTTGTCGTTGCCATAGATCTTTGCACCCGGATTTTTCTCACAGAAATCATCCCAGTTCACATAGGTCGTCACATCAAGCTCACTCCAGTAATCCATCCCGGCACGCTTGATCGATTTTTCATCAAGATGAAATCCAAGCGGTTCGATCAGATGGAGCCTTGTCCCTGTTGCGACACAGGTTCTTCCGATATTTCCGGTATTTGCCGGGATCTCCGGCTCATATAAAACAATATTTAACTTTGCCATTCAATCCTTTTCCAGGCAGTCTGCCAAACAGACCACAATATGAAAAATAAGCTGTCATGCCTGTTTTTCACCCTGTTTTTCAGCCCTAATAAATGCCTCCATGCGGTTCATCGCCTCTTTTAAATTCTCCAGCGAATACGCATAGGAAATACGGATAAATCCTTCCCCGCAGTCTCCGAATGCCGTTCCCGGAACGACTGCAAGCTTCTCTGTATAAAGCTCGTGGCGAACTGCTCGGATGTCATACCGAATTCGCTGATGCATGGGAACACATAAAATGCTCCAAACGGCTCGAAACAGGATAATCCCATCTCCTTAAAACGGTGCAGCAGATAGCGGCGTCTTCCGTTGTATTCCTCACGCATCTGTGCCACATCCTCATCACCGTTTTTTAATGCCTCCACGCCTGCGTACTGGCTGGTGGACGGTGCACACATGATCGCAAACTGGTGGATCTTTAACATCTGCTCAAATCACACGCGGTCCACATGCATAGCCGAGACGCCATCCTGTCATGGCATGTGATTTGAAAACCGTTGATCACGATCGTCTCTCTCCATTCCCGGCAGAGACGCAATCGTCACATGTTTCTCAAAGGTAGGTAAGCTCTGAATAGATCTCGTCACTCAATACAAAAATATCATGTTTTTGATCACTTCCGCGATTTTTTCAAGATCTGATTTTTCCATGATTGCCCCGGTTGGATTGTTCGGGAACGGAAGTACCAAAAGCTTTGTCTTTGGCGTGATCGCAGCCTCTAACTCTTCTGCAGTCAGACGAAATTCGTTTTCTGCCTTTAACTCGATCACGACCGGTACTCCGCCTGCTAAAACGGCACACGGCACATAGGACACATAACTCGGCTGTGGGATCAAAACCTCATCCCCCGGATCTAACATAGCACGCATTGCCGCATCGATTGCCTCACTGCCTCCGATCGTCACCATGATCTCATGATCCACGTCATAAGATATCCCGTAATGACGGTTCAGATAACGGTCGATCTCTGTTTTCAACTCTTTTAAACCTGCATTTGAGGTATAATGTGTTTTTCCTTTTTCCAGGGAATAAATACCCTCGTCGCGGATATGCCACGGCGTATCAAAATCCGGCTCGCCACACCAAGGGAGATTGCGTCCTTCATCTCATGTACCACATCGAAGAACTTTACGGATCCCGGACGGCTGGATCGTTGTAATTGTTTTATTTAATGGATCTCTCATATTACATCTCTATCCTTTCATCTTTTGCCGGTTCTGCCATAACGGTTCCGTGATCTTTGTATTTTTTCAGAATAAAATTCGTCTTTGTACTTAAAACAGAATCAAGCGGTGAAAGTTTATTGGAAACAAACTGGGAAACCTCACGCAGTGTCTTTCCCTCGATCGTTACCATAAAATCAAATCCGCCGGAGATCAGATAAACGGAATTTACTTCCGGATAGTTGTAAATGCGCTCTGCCACCTTGTCAAATCCCATTCCGCGCTGTGGTGTGACACGCACCTCGATTAAAGCTGTCACCTTTTCAATTCCCGCCTTATCCCAGTCGATCAGGGTATGGTATCCGCAGATAATATGCTCCTCTTCCATTTTCTGAAGCTCATTTACCACGGCTGCCTCATCTACACCTAAAATAATTGCCAGTTCCTTTAAATCAATTCTGCTGTTCTTCTCTATAAAAGTTAAAATCTTTTCACGCATGATAATCCTATCCTCCATAATTTGTACTCTTTTGAGCACTGCTTTAATCCATAACAACAGATCTGCCCGCTAAACGAAACTTGCAGTCTGTTTTTGTGTGAAAAATCTGATTTTCACACATTATACAACTTTATATAATTCGTCCGTCTTCGGCGGCTCTAAAAACCGTCTCTCATCCTCATTTAATAAAACTCTGTCATTTCCGGCTGTCGCTTTTCCGATGATCGCCGCCGGTATTCCCGCTTTTTTCAGCTCATTTACCAGCAGATTGCCATCGGCTGCCGCCATCAGCATAGAACCGCTTGAGATCAGTTCATATGGATTGATGCCGAAAAATTCACAGACTTCCATCGTTTCCTGACGAACTGGAATCTTTTTTAAATCGATTTCAAGTCCGACGCCAGATGCTTCTGCCATTTCCCAGAGTGCACCAAAGATACCGCCCTCTGTGACGTCATGCATAGCACTAACGCCAGACCGAACGGCGACTGCGGCCTCTGAAAGCACGGATAAATACATCCAGTTTTTCGCATTTTCGATAAATGGTGCAGAAAATCTTGTTAAAAGATCTTTTTCTTTTTCCTTTGCAATGATGGAGGTTCCCTCGATCCCCGATCCACTTTGTCACAAGAATATCCATGCCCGGCTTTTGCCCCTCCGGTAGAGATCAGGCATCCGTCTTTTACTTTGCCGACACCACAAACGGAAATAACCGGCTGGTTGACAACTGCCGTGATCTCCGTATGACCGCCCATGACCTGCACGCCTGCCTTTGCACATGCAGCTTCTACCTGCTGCATCATCTCTCTTAGATCAGGCTCTTCAATCTCCGGTGGAAGCAAGACAGTAAGCAGAACGCCGACCGGCTCTGCCCCGGCACTGGCAAGATCATTTGCCGTAATCTGGATTGCAAGTGTACCGATATCCTGTGCCGTTCCCGTGATCGGATCGGTGGACATCACAAGTGTCTCATCCTCCGCGAGTTTGACCGCCGCACAGTCCTCTCCCACTCCGGCGCCTAAAACGACCTCCGGTCTTTTTGGTATGTATCTGTTTAAATACGGAGCGTTTGAGCACATTCTCCGGTACTTTTCCAATCTTCATCACAAACTCCATTCCTGTTTATAGTTATAGGCTGTCTCTTACGAGGCAGCCTCTTTTTTGTTTCTTATAATAAATTACTGACCATTTCCACCGTTATCTCCGCTGACGTCCACCTGTCCGTCTCCGACAATTGCCTGTTCCTCTGCAGACTGGTTCTCTGCCGGCTGTTCCGGTGTGGCTGCTGCCGCTGCAGTAAACTGGGCAACTGCGGCATAGATCGTTCCTTCATCACCGGTCGCCAACGCCGCACCGATTGTCGCTGATGCATTCGGATCTTCCGATGCCGTTCCAACGTTTACGATCTTTGGTGATGCCTTATAAGTACTCTTATTAAATACTTCGCGGCTCTCTTCGACACCATCTACCGTAACGACTTTCCAGAGCTGTGCCACATATCCGACATGTTTTCCCTGGGATACACTCATAGTTCCCACCGGATCTCCGGTTGCAACAAACTGTGTGCCCGGATCCTGTTCTGATACAACTTCACTCTCATATGTCACCTTACGGTTTGCAGGTCTTGTCTCTTCCCCGTAAATATTGAAGTAAACATTTTTTCCTGAAGTATATCCTTCAATATAGATCGGTACGTCCTGATTATTGACAAATTTTAAATCCTTGTAATCGCCTGCGATCGCAGCATCCATGGATGGTTTGACATAGGTAACGATCATAGAATGGTTCGAACGCTCGGTAACTTCAAGTTCCGCTAAAATAACTGCATTATATAATGTTGTGGAAACCTGGCAGACGCCACCGCCATAGGACTGTACGGTCTGTCCATTTTCATAGGCTCCGGCCAGTTCATACCCATTGGCTGCATCTAACGGTCCGATCGTCTCATAAACAGAAAACTCTTCTCCCGGATATAAAACAGTTCCATTGATCTTGCCTGCTGCCGTTGCAATATTGTCACAGCGGTTCTGGGTAGAAGAACTGTAATTCGTATTGAATCCACCGAGCAGATCTTTTACCTTTAGAAAGCTCTTCCTCGCTTCCCTTCGGCTCCACGATCTCTGCTGTAAGTTCAATATTTCCACCCTGTCCGTCCCAGTCGTTACTGACGTAATTTTCGATCGCTGCAATCGACTTTTCTACGTTGACTTCAACACCCTGCGACCCTTTGATGATCTTAAATGTTCCATTTTCACGCACCAGACCATTGTCCACTGCCTTCTGATCGAGCTCATCCGCTTTCTCGGCAAGCAGTTCTGATACGGTATCATGATCTACGTTCAACACCATATCAATGACAACACTGCCATTTTCAAGGTCTTTCTTATCTTTGTATTTTTTAATCAGATTGCCGCTTTTTCCGACATCCATCGCCTCTGAAACAACATTCATATCGGTAAACTCGAGTGCCAGATCCGATGCCTTTACCTGCGTACTATGCTCTCCTGCAGTCAGTGTAAATACAGCTTCCCCTGCATTATTTACATAATCAGTCACTGCATTCAAAGCTTCCTGGCTCCGTCATACCGCCGACATCAATATTGCCAATATAAACTCCTGCGCAATACGGTCTGTGTCTTCCGCTTTTGCCTGCGTCGGATTTAAAATAGCGCCAAATGCCACGGCTAACCCCAGAGCTGCTAATATTTTACCTGTTTTTTCATCTTTTCCCTCTGAAACTATTACTTTTGCTGAATCTTTGCTGTTCATTTTATCACAACTGCCCTCTTTTTCAAGGTGCATTACCACGAATATATTTGACTGTTTGCCCTGTTTTTAGTATATTTTACATGAACAGATTTATTACAACAGTGCCGCAAGTACAGTCGTAAGCAGCATCGTTCCAACCAGAATGATCACAACTGCTGCAAGTACTTTTTTTTTTTTTTTACTGAAATCATACATATAAATGTACCTCCATTTCAAAAAACACGGCACGGAAAGGATTTCACATGCCATTTTTAGGTTTATTATTGCAGTTGTCTGCCTGTTCACATTTTTCCGTAAACGTTCAAACCGCTCCCAGGAGAACGTAACTGACCGCTTCTGGAAAAGGGGAATCATCGCAAACAACACCCGCTTACAGGATTTAAGCGGACTCCCCTATTACCATACCTTTTGACAAATTTCCAATAGGTATGTACGAAAATGATTTATTAAAAATTATGAAAATACCCTGCAGACGCTTTCCGGGCAAAAGATCGTCAATTTCGGCACACAGACCAATACTGATCTGAAGATCACTTACGGTACTGCCAGTCTCCCTGCCCTGACGGAATACGAACAAAATTTTACCACACTCTGTCAGACGCTTACCGCCTATGCCGGGCAGCTTTTCGAACTCGGTCATACCGATGATGCCCGTACAATTTTAGAATATGGTATCAGTATCGGCTCCGACTTAAGCCAGAATTATCTGCTTTTAGCTAAGATCTATCAGTCTTCCGGCGAAACCGGACGGATCCGGGAACTCCTTGCATCCGCGGAACAGCTTGATTCTCTGATGAAACGTTCGATCGTAGAAAAACTGACCGCCATGCTCCCGGAAGATACCGCAAATACGCCGGTACAATGATCCGTATCATGCTTCATAGACATCCGGCTCGTTCCACATAATATTTTATGGCATTTTCCCATAGGTGGCGATCAGCCGGTCCGTCAGTCTTGACGCCTCGCTCCTTGTCATCTCCGGGAAATTTTCCGGCAGTTTGATCTGATAATGCGCCGCATATTCTCTTAAGTATTTTATCTGCCGTGCCGTTGCCGGCGTCTGTTTTTTTCGCCTTATAAAGAAGCGGCTTTGGCATGAAATCTCCGGCAGATTCCTCCTCGTATCGTTCCCTGAGTGCCTCGTAAACCTGCCATGTTTCATATGCATCGTCAAATGCACGATGGGCATTTTCTCTTTTTACCCCAAAGCAGGCACACAGGCTTTCCAGATCCTTTTTCTGCTCTTTCGGCAAAAATTTCCTTGCAAGTTTTAAGGTATCAACCGCATTCCGTTCCAATGGCATATTATGATTTACCGCCCACTGCTTTAAAAATCCATAATCAAAAAATCACATTCTGCCCAACGATGATATCCTCTCCGATAAATTCAAAGAACTGCCGCATTGCCTCTTCTTTTTCCATGCCGCCCTGCACCATCGCCTCCGTGATCCCGGTAAGTTCAGTCACTTTTTCCGGTATCTTTACGTTCTGGCATAAAATTGCACCAAATTTATCGACCGCCTGATGGTTCCGGACTCTGACTGCCCCTACTTCTAAAAATATGATCGGTCTTTGCATTCAGACCTGTCATTTCAAGATCAATGACTACATAATCCTGCATCCTCATCCTCCATGATCCACGTCACCTTCGCCTGATGGTCTAATGGATCCCTGTCCGTATAATCGAACAGCGCATACAATGGTTTTCCTGCCCGTTTGGGCAGTTCTTTTAATACCCGTTCCCCTTTATCCGGAAAACGATAGGAAAAACACTCCACATGCGACTGCTTTCCATTTTTGCAGTATGCCCGCGTCACCTGTTTCCATACACTTAAATCTTTTGCCCAGGCAGGCCTGCTCTTGCAGTTTTCACGGTAATAAAGATCAAAGATCAGGCTTTCTTTTATGATATCCAGGATTTCCAGATGATCAGCTTTTTTCCCTGTTTCCGTAATATTCCGCTGTTCTCCGGCAGTGATATCTCCGGCAAATGTTTCTTTGATAAATTCCAACAGAATCTCCGAGCGCCGGATCCTCGCGTGGCTCATGCCAAAATAGCCGTTTCTCTCATAATATTTTCCAAGCTCCTGAAACATGAAAAATGCGCTCTTAAATAAAACTCCGAGCACCTTCATCGTAATTTCAAACTGCCCGCTGTTATAATACACTTCCAGCATCTCTTCCACCTGACGTATCTTTAAGACATCCTCATAGGGAAGCCACTTTGTCTTCAGCACTTCATAGGGCGGTCTGCTGTGGTATTCGATCTCATATTCTTTCGCATGCTCATACATATAAGAGCCCTTTAACACCTTTTAAGAATCCAAGCTGGAGCTGGTTTGGGCGGAGTTCATAGATCTCATCAAAGGATTTTGCAAACGTGTCATAATCTTCAAATGGGAGTCCTGCGATCAGATCCAGATGCTCATGGATATTCTCATGTTTCTGAACTTCTTTCACAACTTCCTTTAACCGTTCTAACTGCATGGTGCGGTGGATCTCTTTGATCGTCGCCCCGTTCGTCGACTGCACACCGATCTCTAACTGGATCAGCCCCGGCCGCATCGTTCCGATCAATGCAAGTTCTTCTTCCCTCAAAAGATCTGCAGAGATCTCAAAATGGAAATTGGTGATTCCGTTATCATGTTCCTTAATGTAAGACCAGATCTCCATTGCATGCGCATGATTACAGTTGAATGTCCTGTCCACAAATTTTACCTGCGGCACTTCCCGGTCAATAAAAACTGCAGTTCCTTTTTCACAAGCTCCGCATCCCGGAAGCGAAGCTGCTTTTCCACAGAGGAAAGACAGTAACTGCAGGAAAACGGACAGCCACGGCTCGACTCATAATAAATGATACGGTTTTTAAAATCGCCCGCCTTGTCATAGCAGAATGGAATGTCACTTAAATCGAGCATTTCCCGCGGTGCGGTAAAGATGATCTCATCCCCGTTCCGGTATGCGATCCCTGGGATTTCTCCAGGTTTCGATCTTTCCTCCGTGCTTTTACCCTCTCCTGTTCTCTGTGTTTCCTGTATTTTCTGCTTTTCTTTGTCTCTCCGGCTTTTCCCGGCATAATACTCCGCCAGCTCACAGAATGTCTTTTCCCCTTCCCCGATCATCACACCGGTGATCTGCGGGTGTTCTCTTAAAAACTCTCCGTCTCATACGAAACCTCCGGACCTCCTACCCAGACCGGCACTTCCGGACGAAGCTTGTGAAATTCTTCCGCCAGTTCCTCCACAAATGCAATATTCCAGATATAACAGGAAAACATAAGAACATCCGGCTTCGCCTTGTAGATTCCCTCTAAAATATCCTCCATCTGGTTGTTGATCGTATATTCCCCGATCTCTACTGTATCGGAATCAGCCATGCCTTTTGCGTAATGTGCGGCATATGCACGCAGATTATACACGGCAAGGTTGGAATGTATATATTTGGCATTGATCGCCGTAAGTAAAATCTTCATCTGTTTTCTGCCTCCATTTTTTTCATTATAGCGAAGAAAAAACCTTGTTGCAACGTACAAAAAAATCCGGTTCCCCGCTGCCAGATTTTTACCTGACAGTGTGAAGCCGGATTTTCTTTTCTTCATAGATTCGTGTGTCAAAAGGTGGTTTTTCAATTTTAGGTCTGTCAAATTGCACAAAAGCGTACAATCTATTATCTACCGCAAAATATGTCTTACGATAACGTCTATCCCTGCAATCCACAGAAGAATTGCTCCCGCAATATATGCTTTTGTCTTATGCTCAAATCCAAGGTGATATCCGGTATAGATACCGGTCACAACAACCGCGATCGTAAGTCCTGCGATCATCAGGAGCATGACAAGAAGATTTGTTCCCAGAAAGCCAAATGCAATGCCGGTCAGCAGGGTATAAATGCTGGTAACTGCCGCAATCGCCAGTAACTGTTTCCATCAAGCTTCTGTTCACAGTGCTCTACAATGCGCTCATTTTTTTATGGCTTTTGAACCAGCCGCACTCCCAGGCAGAAAAGATGGCTGCTGCAATGACAAACCCGGTCACTTTTTTCATTGTGCGTTATGGTGTTACGGTACAAAAGTCCTGACAGGTAGCTTCCGACGAACAGCGCTGCCATCTGCCATGCAGCAATCAGTGCACACAGTTTGACAAGCTGTTTTTTGTCGATCTTTGCTACCAGTGATCCCTGACACTCCATGGCTGCAAATATATCCAGCGATATGCCTGCTATGATCAGCAGATTCTCCAACGCATTCATCTTACTCCTCTAAAAGCGGTTCTTTAGTCTTCTGCTTTTACCGCATCCGTTTTGATAATAAATTTAACACTTCCGTTCACGCCATCTGCAATGTCAGTATAAGTCTGGTAATCAGCACCGGCATCTAATACAGCCTGGATACGGTCAACAAGCGGCTCGATATCGCCATTGTAGGAATTGATGATCTCATCGATTCCATCCTCGCTGAACTCAGTGATTCCATCTGCAAGTTTATGTGCTCCGTCAGAAAGTTCTCCCACACCATCAATGATCGCATCCGTACCATCACTTAAAGTGCCTGCACCATCGTTTAATTTTTCATTATTAGAAACAAGTTGTGGATGCCCGCTTGCAAGCTGGTCTGTGCCGCTCTTTAACTGCTCAGCTCCTGTTGCAAGTGATCCGGCTTTCTCTTTCAACTGTCCGATACCACCGTCTAAAGTATTTAAACCGTCAGACAGATCAGACGCTCCTTTGTGCAGAGTCGTTGCTCCATCTGCCACCTGACCTGCTCCTGTTGCAAGATCACCTGCTCCTTTCTTTAAGGTTCCTGCTCCTGTTGCAAGGTCTCCGGCACCCTTCTTTAACTTGGTTGCTCCTGTTGCAAGATCACTTGCTCCTTTCTTTAAGGTTCCTGCTCCTGTTGCAAGATCACTTGCTCCCTGTGCCACCTGACCAGAACCACTAGTCAGATCATCCATTTTTCCAGCCATAGTACTGATTGCACCGGATGCCTGCGCTGCTCCATCTGCCACCTGTTTCGCACCAGCCTGAAGTGCTGTAAGCTGTGCCTGTGTTGTCGGATCAGAAATCTGACTGGCTGCTTCATCGATAGCTGAAACAGCTCCCTGAGCCTGACCAATTGTTGCGATCTTGTCTGACAGGCTTACCGCTACAGTCATTGCATCATCTGCACTGTTGATTGAACCACCGCCAAGTACGTGTCCCACCTGCGTAAAAATTGCTGTTGCACTTGTAGGATTTGCACTGTACATGGCAATTCCGTTCATCAGATTTGACTGTGCGCTCTTTAATGATTCGATCGTAGCCTGTGCATTTTCAATGGATGTACCATTTGCCTGTAAATTGGCATTGATCTGATCTTTTTTAGTCTGTAAAGTTGTTGCCATATCTCCCAATTTTCCAACTAATGTATCCACACCTGCACTGACTGCAGATGCTCCGCCTGCAAGCGTTGTTTCACCGCCGTTGACAGCAGTATTTAAATCTTTTACTCCTTTCGCAAGTGTCTGGACACCTGTATTCAGACTGGAAGCTCCGGCAGCCAAAGTATCTGCTCCAGTGGACAAATCAGACGCTCCAGTGGATAACGTATCTGCTCCGGTAGAAAGATCATTCACTCCGGTGGAAAGTGTATTGGCTCCGGTGGAAAGATCACTTGCACCTTTGGACAATGTATTGGCTCCGGTAGATACATCCTTGGCACCTTTCTTTAAGGTTCCTGCTCCGTCTTTTAAGGAAGATGCTCCTTTTGCTGCACTTGCTGAACCATCTTTTAAGGTTCCCACACCACTGATCAGTGTTGGTACACTTCCTGCTAAGGTATCCACACCACTCTTTAATGTTCCGATTCCTGTGGATAAAGTAGAAGCTCCATCCGTATAATCTTTGATACCGTTCTTTAATGTTCCGACACCGTCTTTAAACTCACCCATCTTGGATTTTAAAGTATCTACACCGTCTGCGAGCTCACCGGAACCATCTTTTAACTGATCTGTTGCATCTGTTAAAGTATCTAACATATCATCAACTTCAGAAAGATCTGCATCTCCGTCTTTGCTGATAAAGTTTGTTGCATTCATCACAACTGTCATTGTGGTGCTTAATGAGAAATTCTCCACATCTGCAGTTACTTCCACGTAATCCGGGATCGATACATCTCCGTCAAAATCAGAATCATCCACATCTAAGCTCTCTTTTAATCCCGGAAGTGCATATCCGACTACAATATTATTTTTGCCATCGGAGATTACTTTACCATTGGTAACTTTTACATTAGAAAAGCTGTCATCTAATACCATTCCGCTGATCGCAGCAAATGGGACATAGATTTCTTCCGCTTTTCCGTCGATCTTTGTTTTTACCGTCTCATTGTTGTTGTAATCAAAACGGATCGTTACTTTTCCTGATTTTCCTGCAAGTTCTTCCGGCTTTACTTCCTACCATCCAAAGAATAGGTAATTGTCTGGGATACCGGTGTCTCTTTTGTGGAGGTTCCCTGATAATAAATATCGTTGCCGTCTGCCTGCCAGGTCAGTTTGCTGCCATCCTGTTTGAATGTCTCATCACCTTTTACATTTTTCGATGTCCTTTAAGTCTGAAGCATCTTCGATGGTATCTTTATTTCCATCATTGATCAGATGATCGGAAACGATCACTTTGCGCTCTTTTCCGGTACTGTCTGCAAGGACATATACGGTTTCTTCCTTTGCCAATCTCTTTCTCGCTGAATTTGATACTGTCATCTAATGCATCTTTTAATTTGCTCTCAGCATCGGAATCTTTTGTATCTGATTTTTCGCTGTCTTTTTCGGTGCTCTCTGTACTCTCAGTACTCTCCTGTGCTGTCTTTGCTGCAAATACATTTGCCGTGGAAACTCCTGTTCCGACCATTCCGACAACCAGCACACCTGCGATAATACGAATCACATATTTCTTTGTAAATTTTTCTTTAATTCCGGTAATTTCATCTTTTTTCCTCCTCTATTTTACTGAACTGACGAATCTTTTTTATAACGGAAACCTGCACTTGTCACACAGATTAATTTATCAAATACCATAAACATTGCCGGCAGGATAAATGCTACGACGACCAGACTGATCAGGGCACCTCTTGCAAGAAGCATACATAAGGAACTGATCATATCGATACTGGAGTATAATCCAACACCAAATGTTGCTGCGAAGAAACTCAACGCACTGACGATGACTGACTGTAAGGAACTGTCTAATGCTGTTCTTACTGCTTCACGTTTTTCTGCTCCGTGGTTTCTTGCTCTCTTATATTTGTTTGTCATAAGAATTGCGTAGTCAACCGTTGCACCGAGCTGGATCGTTCCGATTACGATAGAAGCGATAAACGGAAGAACCGTTCCGGTATAATGCGGATACCCATGTTGATAAAATCGCAAACTCAATGACCATAACAAGAATGACCGGTAATGAAACTGACTTCAGTACGAATGCGATGATCACGAAGATCGAATAATGGAAACCGATTTACAGTATTGAAGTCCTGTATTCGTGATGGTGATCAGATCCTCTGGTACATGGAGCCTCACCGATTAACATTGCAGTGTCATCGTATTTTTTAATGATATCACGGATTGCATCACACTGTGCATTCACTTCATCCGATCCTGTCTTGTACTCGATATTACAATAGATCATCTGATATTTTCCGTTATCCAACGTATTTTTGATATCATCCGGGATCATATCCTTCTGGTACAGTCGGTCCCATAACGGAATCAAGTCCCAGTGCCATTTGACACCGTCCACCTCAGAGATCTCATTTAACATTTTTTGCATCCTTAGACGGCAGATCACTGTTTGCAATGATCACATGTGTTGCACCCATCTGGAAAAAATCATCCAGTTTTCATTGGCGGTCACACTGTCAAGGCTCTTGAAGGGTTCCCGCCAGGTCATAATACACATTGGTGTGGTTATGTCCATAAAGTGCCGGTCCTAAGATCACTAAGAATAAAATGATAAATAACGGATAATGTTTTGTCACCCATCCGGCGATCACGTCCAAGATCCGGTATGATAACCTTATGTCTTGTCTTTTCGATGATCCGGTCCATTGCAAGGATCATGGAGGGAAGAATCGTTACACAACAGATCACCTGAAGATAACACCTTTTGCCAAACAACACCAAGGTCCATACCAAGTGTAAAGCTCATAAACACAGTGCATAAACCCTGCCACCGTTGTAATGGAACTTCCCACAACAGAAGGTAACGTCTTGAAATTGCATGGGACATCGCACGTTTCTATCGCCCTCGGGTAACGTTCCTGCTGTTCTCTCAGGTAACTGTGCCAGAGGAAAATCGAGTAGTCCATCGTAACTGCAAGTCACTACTGCCGCAAGTGCCTGTGTTACATATGAAATCTCTCCCATAAATACGTTACTTCCAAGGTTATAAACGATTGCCATACCGATACTCAAAGGAAGATAAACGGTAAAAGGAATGAGTCCATCGTCAGGAAAAGAACAACGACAGTGAATAATCCTGCGATCACAACATACATGATGACCTCCGACTGTTACAGATCTTTTTTTTTGATATCGGTAACGACTGCGGACATACCGCTCAAAAGCATCTGTTCTTGCAGTCGTTCATTCTCCTCGATCGCCTCCATTGTCTCATCTGCTGACATGGACGTGTCAAATGTAATGATCCTTAAGCAGGGTGCTGCCTGTGTCTGCATTGTTAAAATCTTTTAGAATCATCCGGCAGCATCCATCGGTTGAGATATCAGCGAGTGCGCCATACCATAAAACATCTTTCACATGAGATCTCTTTAGCTTATCTTCTTAACTAAATCTCTTTTTTCCTGCATGCCGTCCTATGACCGCCACGGAAAAATGCACCTGTTCCAAACTCATCTAACAGGATATCCTGTCCTTTCATCGTCTCAATATCTCCCGGGAGATATGGAGAGGATATCGTAATTGAATTCATGGCTCAAATAGATGATCCCGGTAGGTATCAATAACAGAAAACTCAGGATCAGAATCGGAATACGGAATTTCACTACCCATTTTCCAAACTTAATCATCTTTTTCAATCTTTCTTTCTTTTTTTTTTCCTTAGGCATACATTTCTCCCCGCCACAATTTCTTTTAGTGTAAAAAAAGACTGAATCTGAAAAGATTCAATCACTTTCTCTTGTAGTATCTTATTATACAAATTGCCCCAAATGTATATTAAAGTTACCATTTGATTCTGATTGTATATATGGAACAAAGGTTAAAGTTCCGCTAAAATATCTTTACGGATCTGCGGTGTAATCGCAGATCTGCTAACTCCCTCACTGAGATCATCATCCCGGACTGAATCAGTTCATGACAATATGGCACATGGACTGCATAATGCGCAGCAAATACGTTCAGTATTGGACATGCTGGTTTCTTCGTGGCTGCCGAACGTTCAAACACCCGCAGGAACACTTTTCATAATACAGTTGTGCAATGCTCTCAAACGAATTTTGTCCCTCAGACGGCTCGCCTTCTGATAAAACTCCTTTTTCTTTTTCAATGTTGGAAAACAAAAAGTACCAGTGCCTCATTTACCATTCCGTTTTGTATCAGCGGCTCTTTGCCGGAGCACGATCAGCTGTGTATCTATGATCCACTCCAAAAGTTCGTATTTGTCCTGAAAATGGTTATAAAATGTCGGCCGTATCACGCCTGCCTTATCTGTAATCTGCTTTGAGTCGTATCTTCTCGATCGGATGTTTTTAATGCAAAGCTCTTTAAACTTTCTGCCAAAAAGCGTATCTATCGCGCTCTTTCCTGTCCAGTCATATCTCCCTCAAAGTTTTCTTACATAATCATTCTTCAATGGTAATGCTAAGTCCTTCCGGATCATCCCGCAGATTGAGCATCCCCCCGTCTCCGATCCGTACCAGCACGGTCTTAACGAAAAGTCCTGAAATTCTTCGCCACAATACCATGCTGCCCGTTCGACAGCAATACTTCACATCAATCGGATATACCGCCGCCATTCTGCGTAAAAATATATTGACTAACTGGAATAAAATTCTGCTCCCATATCGCCATCGCCATGTTCCGATTGCATCCGCCGGCAGGCTGTTCTCTGCCGGGACGTTTCGAGATCATCGCATCATAACTGTCCTGACTTTAATGAGTCCTCGCATATAACGGGATATCATCTCCGGTTTTCCGATCGGATAACCCTCATAATTTATACCATTCACTTTGATGCCATCATGACTCCAGCAGGAAACAACAGGCAATTTCTTCC
>VOFB01003474.1_pt1 | contig 26787 bp, 48 predicted proteins | sample 5384141 | NCBI WGS metagenome assembly VOFB01 (sample SAMN12384721, study PRJNA508395) | human gut metagenome | isolation source: healthy gut A | host: Homo sapiens | reverse complement strand
CCTTTATTTGTCAAGCTGACAAACTAAAGCAGAAAAAGCGGCAGGATTTCCCCTGCCACTAATCATCTGTTTATGCAAAAATAATTTCCTTTTTCCACAATCTCCCTCGCACAAGCCCTTATGTTATTGAGGCATCCTGTCCATTCTAAGGCGTTTTCTGCCTTTAGCTGTTCCGTTATGCCCTGTGCCTGTTTCATACCCTCTATGAGCCTTTCAAAGCGTTCCTGTGCCTGTCTGTTGATGTCGGCAAGGTAGGCGTTTAGCCTGCCGCTTGTAAGAAGATTGGTGTATGTAACTTTACGGTACTGTTTTAGATAATCTAAATGCCGTTGCCCCCAGATGCCTATTGCCTGTTCTTCTTCAGCGGGTACAGTTAAGCACGGTATTAAATAATCCCCTTGCCTTTCGTATTTGCCGCCCAGTTCCTCAAATAATGATTTTGCCATTGTCTGTTACCTCCACATTCTTTTTTATTTTGAATGTCCGCAAAATCCGTCCTACATCATTCACACGTTTTCCATCAATAAAAAAGGTCTCCACTTGTAATCTCTTCAAATCCTGCGATCATTCGAGTGTTGGGATTTACCGCATCCGGATGGTCCTACAAATGCGATAAATTCTTTTTCTTCTATATCTAAGTTAAAGTCTGTCACGGAATTCTTATCGTTTCCTGCATATTTTTTTACATATATTTTTAAATTGATAAAGCTCATCTTTAGCCCTCCTTGGAACCTGTTGATATTACACCCTCTACGATCTGTTTTGAGAAGAGTGAATAGATAATAATGACCGGAATTGTTACCATTGTGATAACTGCAAGGGTCTGTCCTGTTGTTGTGTTATCATTTGATGTAATCGCATTCAGACCAATCTGCGCGGTCAGAAGATCACTGGATGTAAATACAAGTGACGGCCAGAGATAGTCATTCCATACATTCAGGAATGTAAACACACTGACAGTTGCAACGACTGTCTTTGACATTGGAAAAACCATAGTAAAAAAGTATTTTACCGGTCCACAGTGATCTAACTGTGCTGCCTCATATACATCATCCGGAAGTCCCAGGAATACCTGACGGAACAGGAAAATGTTAAACGGATTCACGATCATTGGAAGTACATATCCAAGCACCGTATTCAGAAGTCCAAGTTTTGCAATGATCAGGAAATGTATCGTAATGATCGTCTCCATCGGTACGATCATCAGAAGCATAATGATCAGAAGCCAGCGTTCTCTGAATGGAAAATTAATCTTAGCCAATGCATATCCTGCCAGTCCATTTACAATTACACCAAGTACGATCAATATTGCTGCATAGAACAAGGTATTACACATATATCGTACAAATCCTGTATTTGTTAATACAGATACAGGATTTTCAAAGAAATTGCCGTTCAATGCCGGTGGAATGAATGCCGCCATACTGTTCATATCAGCAGTGATTGCCGCGTCTGGTTTGAATGAGTTTGCCAGCATCCAGATAACCGGGAACAGGAACAACAATGATACGATCAGAAGTACGACCGTCAGTATCCAATTATTTCTTTTTTGCTTTTTGTTAACATTCTGATCCTCCTTATCTCTTGTTGCGATTGTCTGGATCACGGTCAGTATCATTACAAAGAATGCGAATACAATAGCCATTGTAGATGCCAGTCCACTTCCCAGTTAACAGTACCTGTTTCATATATATCATACACAACCGTATACGTTGAATTCGATGGTCCTCCTCCGGTCATAACCATTGGCTGTACCAACATACGGAATGCTCCGATCGTAATCGTAATTAAAACGAACACACACAATGGTTTCAATTCCGGCAGGGTAATGTCCTTGAATTTCTGCCACGGTGTTGCATGATCCATCTCTGCTGCTTCATAAAGTGCCGGATTGATTGCCTGGATTCCTCCCAGAAAGATGATCATCTGATATCCCATTCCCTGCCATGCACTCATAATTGCGATGGATGGAAGTGCCTGACTGGCACTGTTGATGAATGGCTGTGCATCAATTCCAAAGAAAAGAAAGGATTGCATTCATAATTCCTTCCGGGCTGTAGATCTGGATCCACAGCGTTGACACAACAGCAAGTGACATGACCACCGGAACAAAGAATGCTACTTTGAAATACTTCTTACAATGCGTCACTTTATTAATCAGAAGTGCCAGCACAAGTGCTCCAATTCCCTGCAGCGGAACAATAATGATCACGAACTTTACGGTATTAAAAAATGCCTGTGAAAACACATCATCTTTAAAAATCTGAATATAGTTGTCCAGTCCGACAAAATGCGTCAGTCCCGGATTTAAAGCAAAGAAATCAGTAAAACTGAAAATCAATGTCAGGATCATTGGCAGGAATAAAAATATCGTAAGTAACACAAGTGCCGGTCCAAAAACGCCATTACCATAATGGATTCTGTTCTTTTCTTCATTATTTCATCACATAACGCTTTAATTTTGCGTTAATCCTTTCTACAGATTTATCCAGTTCTGCCTGCGCATCTTTATCGGTAAGCACCGAATTTTCCAGTACTTCCTGTACCGATGCACTAACCTGTGGATATACAGGAGTCTTTGGTCTTGGTGTCCATATTTACTCAGCTGATGATATAAGGCTTTATAATTCTCATCTTCTTCAAAAAATCGGACTGCTCTCAAACGCTTCATATGTAGATGGGAAACTCTTACTTTCATCCCACAGACGCTTTCCACTTTCTACACCACTCATCCACTGTACCAGCTTTTGTCGCACCTTTTAGTTTCTTCGTCTTTGATGATGCCGCAAATGCCCAGGAACCGGTTGGTGTATATCTTCCGCCATCCCAGTTATCGGATACTACATATGGTGCAACTCCAAGGTTTACATCCGGATAGTTATTATAGATTGTATTTACTTCCCATGCCCCGTCGAACTTAAATGCTGCTCTTCCGCTTTCGAACAGGTCTGTGATCTGTACTTTAGACATATATCCATTATCCAAAAACGATTTAAAATAATTCACTGTTTTCAGATTCTCTTTTGAATTGAATACACCGTTCACCTTCAGTCCATCTTTACTTTTACAAAGTCACCGCCATTTGACCAGAAAAACGGTGCATAATAATAAATCGTAGCTTCTCCTGTCGGGAAAGTCATATCCAGCGCATAACCTTTTTTTCTTCTCTACTACCGGCTGTACTTTCTTTAACACCTCTGTGAATTCACCCATGTCCATGGGTGATCTGCATCTGGAACTTCTACACCTGCTTCTGCGAGAATATCTTTGTTATAATAAAGTCCCACGCTGGATTCCATTGCTCCAAGCGCATAGAGCTTGTTATTATACGTTCCCTGCTGAATAATGGAATCCAGATATACGCTCTTTTCTTCGTCTGTTAATTTTGCAAGCGGCTGGATAATTCCGTTCTCTGCATATGCCGCTATATTAGGGCCATCAACAGTAAGCACATCCGGCAGATCTCCTGACATCACGGATGCATTGATCTTATCCGAATAGCCTCCACCACTGTCATTTCGTGGAATAAATTCAATATCTGCAAAATATTTCCCATCATATTTCTTATTAAATGCATCTACAGATTTCCTGTAGCACTGTCCTTCTTCTGTGTCTTCGATTGAATGTACCCAGATAGAAAGATATTCTTCGCCTTTGTCATATCCCTTTACTTCTCCTGGTTGCGGCTGTTTATCTCCACACCCCGTCAATGCCATTGCAAAGAATGCTGCCAGCAGTACCCCTACTGTTCGTTTCTTCATAGCTTTCTCCTTTCAGATTCACGATTGCGTAACCAGTTAAGTAACCGGTTACTTTATATGCTCATAATACTATCCAGAATCTTACTTGTCAATAGATTTCAAAGAAAAAAGTTACCGGTTACTTAACTAGTTATTTTTGTTTGATTTTTTTCAATGCACTTGCTATACTGATAATATACATTATAAGGAAGAGGATTTACATGAAACAGAAAAAAAGTAACTTTTGCAGATATAGCCGCTTATACAGGCTTTTCAAAACTACCATTTCCAGATATTTTAATAATCCAGATTCTCTGACTCTTGAAAATCAGGAAAAAATCGCTCATGCACTGGATGTCCTTGGATACCAGGAAAATAAGCTCGCCAAAGTACTGGCTAATGGAAAAAGTGAATTTGTTGGAATTATCATCCCCAACCTGTATCTTCACTATTACTCTGAGATGTTAAACCAGTTACTTTCTACTTACGAAAAGTATAATTATAAATTTCTTGTATTCATTGGAAATAATAAAAAGAGATTGAAGAAAAATATATTCATGAACTGATGGCCTATAAGATTGAAGGACTCATTGTTTTAAGCAATACCATTTCTTCCGAAGAACTTGCTTCTTATAAACTACCAGTTGTTACCATCGAACGCGAATGTGACCATGTCTGCAGTGTATCTACAGACAACTATCTCGGTGGAGTTCAGGCAACCAGCTTATTGATACGCAATAAATGTGATGTTATTTTACACATCAATTCCATATTCCCAGATACACTTCCAACCTATGGACGTATCCGGGGATTCGAAGATATCTGTAACGAACACCATGTCGTTCACGAATTAATCCAAAGAAATCTTGGAAACACTTATCAGGAAACCCTGACTCAACTAAAAACATATTTAACGAAATTGAAGAAAAATATCCCTCACAAAAAAAGGGGGTCTTTCTTGCAAATGACACTTATGCCAGTATGTTCCTGAATCTGATATTTCAAAAATACGGAAACTCCCGAAAGACTATCAGATTGTCGGATTTGATGATTCTCCTATTGCAAGCGAAGCAATCCTTCCAATCACAACTGTTGGACAACAGATTGAAAAAATTGCGCAGACTGCCATGGAGCTTCTGGTTCTCCAGATGAATGAAATGAAAAAAAAGAAAGCCAACTCCTTTAAAAGAGCCGGTTCATAAACAGATTACGCCTGTATTGATCCGACGTGATACTACGGAATAATATCGGTAGTGAGCAAATGATAAATTCCCCTGAAGTTTTATTATTCACTTCAGGGAATTCTTTGACAAATTCTATATTTGGCTTTTTAATTTCTCAACCACTTTTTGAATTATGTTTATATCTTCTTCTAATTCATCTGCTATCTGTTCTGTTGATTTTCCTTTTCCAATTTCTTCTTTACTAGTTTTCCCATCTTTTGTCATCTATTCTCAACTTTTATCTGTTCTCCTGCCGGCCTGTTCCTTCTTGCCCCAACCAGATACAGAATTGCTGGACCAAAATTAACAATAATTCCAATAATTAAAATTGGGAAATCTGATGTTTTCAAAAAAAGCTTTTCCATTATCTATTGCAATAATAATTTCATTGCAATAAATTAACAAATCAACACCCATATAGATAACAATTCCTGCTGTTAACTGTTTTGTTTTTTCTGTATTATTACAGTTTGCTTCCCCATAATGTCCCAGATACCAGATGCCTATTGAAATTGCAAGCATCCATAATGTGTGTACACGTTCTCCAGCCAAAAAACAAACATTAATCAAACAACCTACAATTCCCCAAAGTCCCAACAATTGAAAATATATCGAAGTTCCTCTAATTAATTTCCGTCCTCCCGGTGCTCTGATTCCTCCTACAGAATAAATCAGATCATCACAAAATTCATGAACCGACTTTCCCAGTACTGTTTCAAAATTTTCATTACGCTCCTGTGCTTCTTCCGCCATTCCAGTGATATCTTCAATCATTTGGTCAATTTCTTTTTCTGTAAGTGGGAATGTCTTGATGTATTTTTTCATCTTCCTGACCATTCTTTTATTTTTCTTCGTCAACATAATCTACTCCTCCTTTTTCAAAATTCTATTTACTTATGATTGTACTTCCGTCCAGCATTTAATAAACTCCTGCAAATATGCCTCTCCTTCATCCGTTAATGAATAATACTTTCGTTTTGGTCCAAGCGGCGATGGTCGTAGTTCTGAAGAAATCATCCCTTTCTTTTCCAATCGTACGAGTAATGGATAAATACTTCCCTCTTTTACATCTTCAAATCCGAACTCTGTCAATGTCGTTACAATCTCATATCCGTATGTAACCGTCTCGGATAAAATCTGCAAGATACATCCTTCTAAAGTTCCCTTCATTAATTGTGATTTATCATACATATTTTCACCTACCTTGTATACTATAGTAGTTCTTAACTATATTGTATCACACAGTAGTGGTTTGTCAATGAATTTGCGTACAATAAGAATGGGTTTCTAACTATTTTTCCGGCTTATTCTGACATAAAAAAATCCACAGATTTAAGCTTTTCAACTTATATCTGCGGATTTTTCATCTGAGAATTTCTCAGTATTCCTACTCCTTTTCTTTGTAATGATGCGTCTGCTCCAGCATCATATCCTTGACCTTCATCAGACGGATCTGGGTGCTTCGTTCATTCTCGTCAAGCTTCATGGTAATATACTTGATATTCTTCTGTGCCTCCGGAATGATCACATGCTCCAGGGCGTTGACACGTCTTCTGGTCTTCTCAATCTCAGCTGCCATAAGCTGGCAGGCTTTTCTGTCTCTGCAAGCTTCAGCATATCCGGCAGGATATCTGCCAGAGATTTTACGGCTCCGTCCAGATCACTCGATGTAAATGCGAATCCATACGAATAGATATCATTTGCATCTGCCGTTCTGGTCTTCGTCTCGAATACAGGAATGTCTACACTCATGACATTCTTCTGTCCGACTTCCAGATCTACTTCCTGCTTCGGTGCCATCAGTGCCGTGTTCAGGGTTGCTTCATCCATGCCGGCTTTGGCTATGACGAAGTTCTTATTAGCTGAACGAATCCCCGCTTCTACCTTTTCCCGAAGTTCCATGTTCACTTTTACCAGATCCAGGAACTGACGCATCAGTTCGTCTCGTTTATCTTTCAGAAGTTTGTGACCTTTTTATGGCTGTGACCAGTTTCTTCTTAGTTCTGGTCAGTTCCATACGGGTAGGTGTTACCTGGGTTGACGCCATAGTATCACTCCTTTCTATACTTTATATATTGGACGCCATGCCGGCTCGAATCCGCTTCGCTTCTTCTCGCTGAGGGCTGACGCCCTATGCATCTTTTGCCAGATATGGAATCGCAGGTTAACCTGCATTCCATATCTGATCAATCTGCGCATGGCTTACTGCTTACCATAATACTCGTCCAAGAACTTATCATCAATTCGTTTCAACTCTGATCTTGGCAGCATAGACAACAGCTTCCATCCGATCTCCAGTGTCTCTTCAATCGGTCTGTCGGTATCGTATCCCTGTGATACATATTCCTTTTCAAATGCATCTGCGAATTTCGCATATACCAGGTCAATATCAGTAAGAGCCTCCTCCTAAGATAGTCATTAGTTCTTTCGCATCTTTTCCTCGCGCATATGCCGCAAATAACTGGTTCATGGTATTTGCATGGTCGGCTCTTTCTTACCTTCTCCGATTCCCTTATCTTTCAGACGGGACAGAGATGGCAATACATCGATCGGAGGCTTGATACCTTTGCGGTACAAGTCACGGCTTAAGATGATCTGGCCTTCGGTGATGTAGCCGGTAAGGTCCGGGATTGATGCGTCTTGTCATCTTCCGGCATGGTCAGGATCGGAATCAGTGTGATACTTCCCTTCTTGCCATTCTGTCTTCCGGCTCTTTCATATAACGTTGCAAGGTCGGTGTACATATATCCAGGATATCCACGACGTCCAGGTACTTCCTTACGTGCGGCAGACACTTCTCGGAGTGCATCTGCATAGTTGGTGATATCTGTCATAATTACCAGTACATGCATCTCTTTTTCAAAGGCAAGATACTCTGCTGCCGTCAGCGCCATACGAGGAGTAGAAATACGCTCGATCGCCGGGTCATTTGCCAGGTTGACGAACAATACCGTTCTGTCGATAGCTCCTGTCTCTTTGAAAGATTCTACGAAGAAGTTCGACTCTTCGAATGTGATACCCATAGCGGCAAATACTACGGCGAATTTCTCATTGCTTCCGCGTACCTTTGCCTGCTTTGGCAATCTGTGCTGCCAGGTTGGCATGTGGAAGTCCGGATGCCGAGAAGATCGGAAGCTTCTGTCCACGAACCAATGTGTTCAGTCCGTCGATGGCAGATACACCGGTCTGGATAAACTCCTCAGGATAACTTCTGGCTGCCGGATTCATTGGCAGACCGTTGATATCACGTCTTTCATCCGGCAGGATCTCCGGTCCGCCGTCGATCGGGCGGCCCAGTCCGTCAAAGACACGTCCCAGCATATCTTCCGATACGCCAAGCTCCATGCTCCGTCCGAGGAAACGTACTTTACTATTACTTAAGTTGATACCCGTGGCACTTTCGAACAACTGCACCAGTGCATCATTTCCATTAATCTTCCAGAACCTTACAACGGCGCTTCTCACCGCTTGCAAGTTCGATCTCGCCTAATTCATCATAAGCTACATTTTCAACGCCGCGTACCAGCATCAGAGGTCCGGCAACTTCCTGTATGGTTCTATATTCTTTTGGCATAATTTAGAAGTCCTCCTTCCCGAATGCAGCCGCAACTTCCTTGTCCAGTTCTTCTTCTACATTCTTATATTCACTTTCGATATCGGCGTCTGTTGTATATTTATAACGGCCGATCTTTTCTCTTACCGGCATGGCGATCAGTGCATTCATGTCCGCACCCTTGTATTCAGTGCGTCGACAGATTTCTCATAAAATGCCAGTACCAGTTTCATCATCAGATACTGCTTACGTCAAGCGGCGTGTAAGTGTCGATCTCATGGAAGGAGTTCTGATGTAAGAAGTCCTCACGGATGGATCTTGCCGCTTCCATCTTCAGACGGTCAGTCGGTGACAGGGCATCCATACCTACCATCTGTACGATCTCATTTAACTCGGCTTCTTCCTGAAGGATTGTCATCATCTTCTGACGGTCTTCCATCCAGTCCGCTGCCACTTCTTCATTGAACCAGTTCGCCATGTTATCCACATACAGCGAATAACTGGTCAGCCAGTTGATCGCTGGGAAATGTCTCTTATACGCAAGCGCAGAGTCCAGTCCCCAGAACACTTTCACGATACGAAGAGTTGCCTGTGATACCGGTTCGAGATATCACCACCCGGAGGAGATACGGCTCCGATAACGGAAAGTGCACCTTCTCTTCCTTCTTTACCAAGGGAGACAACATGTCCGGCTCTCTCATAGGACTGTGCCAGACGGGAACCTAAGTATGCCGGGTAACCTTCCTCACCAGGCATCTCTTCCAGACGTCCCGACATCTCTCGAAGCGCCTCTGCCCAACGAGAAGTGGAATCTGCCATCAGTGCTACAGAATAACCCATGTCACGGAAATACTCCGCGATCGTAATACCTGTATAAATAGAAGCCTCACGGGCAGCAACCGGCATGTCTGATGTATTTGCGATCAGTACGGTACGCTCCATCAAAGACTTTCCGGTCTTCGGGTCTTTCAGTTCCGGGAACTCGTTCAGAACGTCGGTCATCTCATTGCCACGTTCTCCGCATCCAATATAGACCACGATATCAGCCTCTGCCCACTTAGCCAACTGGTGCTGGATGACGGTCTTGCCGCTTCCGAACGGTCCCGGTACGGCTGCAACGCCGCCCTTTGCAATCGGGAAGAACACGTCAACGACACGCTGTCCGGTGATCAGCGGTTTTACCGGCGGCAGCTTTCTTCTGATACGGACGGCCCTTTCGTACCGGCCATCTCTGCATCATCGTCAGTTCTTTGTCACCTTTTCGGTAGCGATCACTGCTACCACTTCTTCTACGGTAAATGTTCCGGCTTTGATCTCTTTTACCGTTCCTTTTATCCATAAGGAACCATGATCTTCTGCTGTACAACGATGGTCTCCTGCACAGTTCCGAGTACGTCACCTGTCTTCGACCTCATCGCCGGCTTTTGCGACCGGTACAAATTCCCATTTCTTATCACGCTTTAACGATGCGACTTCCACGCCTCGCTTTAAGTTATTTCCGGAGATCTTCATAATATCATCCAGCGGTCTCTGGATTCCGTCATAAATACTTGCGATCAGTCCGGGACCAAGTTCTACTGACATTGGTACTCCCATAGATTCTACCGGCTCTCCGGGTCCGAGTCCCGATGTCTCCTCGTATACCTGGATGGATGCCTCATCTCCGTGAATCTCTATGATCTCTCCGATCAAACGCTGGCTGCGATTACACGTACCACGTCAAACATGTTGGCGTCACGCATACCTTCTGCAATGACCAGCGGTCCTGCTACTTTTTTAATCGTTCCTGTACTCATACGGACGAATCAACCTCCTTTAGCTGCCAAATATAATATCGGAACCGACAGCCTGCTCTACCGATTTCTTCACACCTGCAACTCCGGCGCCTGTATTTCCGGCGATACCCGGAATCTGAATGATCGCCGGTGTGACCTGTTCCTGATATTTTTCTATCTCATGCGTTAACTCAGCGGCAAGTTTCTCTGTGATATAGATAATTCCATATCCGCCCTGTGCCAGCTGATGTAATTTCTCTGCGGCTTCCTCACGGGTCTGGACGGCAAATGTATCAAGGCCCAGTGCTGCGAATCCGAAGATGCTGTCGTAATCGCCTAATACTGCAATCTTATACATACATTTTCCTTACCCTTTCCCGGATCGAATCATCCGGCAGTTCATTCTGCTTTCCGGATAAAATGATTCGTACCGTTTTAATCTCATTCTGTCTTGCAATTACATAGGCAATTACCGGTCCTATCGTAAATGCATGATATTTCTCCGGGCTTATCGTCTGGATGATCCGGTTGTCACACCATCTTTCGAATGCCGACGGCGACTCTGCCAGTGCTTCCGCACCTTCTGCATAAGCCGTTCCTCTTAAGTATTCACAGATGGCGTCCATGCCGCTAAGTGCCGCTTTCGAGAGTTGGCTGACACTTAAGGAATCACATTCCGCCATTGCCCGTTTCATAAATTCCGTTGATTTTGCGGTCTTCTGTGACCGGACGGCAATCTTGATATCCGCCACTGCCACTGTGGATTCTGCGTAATCCTGTATGATCTTATCCGGTGACTCTTTTCCCCTGCCTGATAAATAGCATCCAGTGCCGCCCGGTCTATGATCACATCACAGAGCTGCCCGTCTCCTGTATGAAGAAGTGTCTCGTATGCTTCTTCTCCTGCGATCCGCATACTGTCCGGAAGCTTTCCAAATCTCTGTCTTCTACGATCTTACGCATCTCTTCCCCGGGAATCCGAACATCTTCATAATAGATATGCCGATTCTTATCTCCGGTGCATACTTCCTTGACCGCTGCCTTTAAATTATGAAAAAGCTTCGGATAAGAAAGCACATCGAAATGTTCCATTCCGATCGACAGTTCTTTTACTACTTCCCATGTCTTTTCTTCTTCTCTCGTCAGGATTTTTCTGCATCCCTGCTGCTTTCGGCATCTCCCCAGCCTTTCTCTTCCAAGAACTGCAATGCCTGTTCATAACTCTGGCACGCGATCAGCTGGTCGATGGTACTGTCAGAGAACAGGGATACTTCCAGGGCACGGATTCTTGCGACCGCATAGGTATATTGTTCACTCATGTTGTTCCTCCATTTCCGAACATTCCTGATATCTGAACATTCCTACTGGTTCTTCTGATGCTTTCCGCATCATACAAAGAGCAGCCGGTGAACGATATCTGAAAGCTCATCCCGCTTCGCATCGAACATTGCCCTGATCGTACAGTTCTCTTCAATTCCACCGTACGCAAGAATGAATCCATTGTCAATATTATCTCTGCCTGCTCCGGCTACAGTAAGTTTTCCTCCCTTTGCCAGAGCTATTTCTTCAATTTCTTTGCCAAATCCTACCGGCATATTTTCCAGATCTTTTACGGAGAAATAGATCTCTCCCTCCTGCGGAAGTATATATGCTTCCAGAATCGACAGAAGCATCTGATAATAATCATCCGGCGCAAGGTTTATAACCTTTTCATACGCCTTCTCGATGATCTCTGCGATCATCTCCTGCTTTGCTTCCAGAAGTCTCGTTCTTCTCTGAAGATCGATGGCTGATTTCACACGCTCTTTCTGCGATGCAGTATCTGCTTCCGACTTTTTCAGGATAGTATCTGCCTGTCTGGCTCCCTCTTCCTGTGCCTTAAGCTTCATCTGTTCTGCCTGTGCTTTCGCATCTTCGATCTTCGCATCCGCTGTCACTTTTGCCTCGTCAAGGATCTGACTTTTTGATCTTATCTAATCCAGCCATTGTCCTTCACACTCCTTCTATACCTGAATTGCTGTTACGGAAAGGATAGAAATCAGAAGTGCAAGGATGGCATATGTCTCAACCATTGCAGGGAACAACATTGCTTTACCGAACTGATCCGGTTTCTTTGCTACAATTCCGATTGCTGCCGCTGCTGTCTGTCCCTGTGCTTTTCCTGAAATCAGACCTACGATTCCGATTGGAAGACAAGCTGCCAGGATCAGAAGTCCTGTCTTAGGATCCAGATCTGCTGCACCACCGCCAAGAAGTCCGATCTTGGATAATGTAATGAAACCAACCAGCAGTCCGTAGATTCCCTGTGTACCAGGAAGCAGCTGCATGATCAGTACTTTTGCGAATTTGCTTGGGTCTTCTGTTACAACTCCGGACGCTGCCTGTCCTGCAATACCAACTCCGATCGCAGATCCTGCACCTGCCAGGAATACTGCCACTGCCGCACCAAGAAGTGCATATACCATTCCCATATCATTCCAAATACTCATATCTATTTTTCCTCCTTAATATCTACATATTTTGTCTCCGCATGAAAGGGTTCGAAAGGATTTCTGCCGCCTTCGTAGAATTTTCCGAAGAATTCCACAAATTGAAGTCGGTTGGTGTGGACATATGCACCAAGCAGGTTGATTGCCAGGTTCATTGCATGTCCGACGATAAATACTACGATAAATAAGATGACTCCAAATACACTCTTACCAAGCATGCTTCCCATCTGGTTGACAACGGATGCGATAACACCTGTAGCAAGTCCCAGTGCCAGAAGTCTGGAGTATGATAATACATCACTTAACCATCCGGTAATGTTATAGATATCATATGCTCCAAGTGCCAGCCGGAGTGCCGGATTCTTGCTCGATCTTCCGGACATCAATAACAGTCCGAGTGCCCCGATGATTGCCAGTGCTTTTGACAATGTAACAAGCGCTGCCGGGAACACGATCTTGGTCTGTGCGATTGAAGCAAATATCTCTGACGGAAGTAACATCAGGATCAGTCCGATCAGGAAAATGTACCACAATACGATATCGCAGAAGAAATCCAGTACCTTTCCGTCTTTTAACAACATATATCCCTTGATTCCAAGACCCACGAACAGATGGACCAGTCCGAATGCCATCGAATAGATCAGAAGGCGCATCGGATCATTTAACGGTGCAAACCACAGCGGCTTGATCATCAGTTCTTTTCCAAAGAATGTGCTCGATACGACGTCTACGACATCTCCGAAATATCCACCGAATAAGATTCCCCATACCATGGTAGAAATTCCACAGTACATGAACATTTTCATAGATTTCCTCATACCGGCACTCATGCGCGGGAATTTCTTAAGGACGATCAGACACACGATTGCGATGATCGCACCATACGCTGCATCTGATAACATCATTCCAAAGAAAAATACATAGAAGAATGACATGATCGCGGTCGGATCGATCTCTCCTTTATGCGGAAGTCCGTAAGACTCCAGGACTCCTTCCACACTTTCCGAAAATCCGTTATTCTTAAGGATCACCGGTGGTTCTTCGTCTTCTTTTAACTCTTCTACATCGATCACACAGTCATATGCATCCCCGATTCCTTTCTGGATCGCCGGTATCGCTTCTTTTTGCTGCGTAACCACTGATAATAAATGTACGTCTGGACTGCGGCAGTGTTCCCAGTACTTCGTACTTTTCTGCACGCATCCGGTAATAGTCACCGATGATCTTCAGTTCCTCCCGGTCTTCTGCGTAAGATATGATCTCTCCCCGGATATCTGCAATTGTCTGTTCGATCTGTCTGATCTGTTCTTCCAGTTCTTCTTTCTGCTTTGCCGGAATCTGCTCTGTCGATACAACCGGTCTTGAGAATCCTGCAGTGCGGGTGTATTCTCCACATCTGCTGCCTGGTCCTTCATACAGAACACGCTTAAGTACACGGCATCTTTATCCTGACTTATAACCGATATATCTACGGCTTCGATCTCCGGATGATCTTCGGCAAGCTTTCCGTAGATCATTTCCAGTGTCGTCTCCGCCGCCATGGTTCCAAGAAGCATTGCCGTCTTTTTCGTGCCCGGATAATTCATCGCAACTTCCAGACTCATCCATGGTGTAAGTGCTTCTATCTGGGTATTCCGCTTCACGATCTCAGCCTGTGCTTCCGCAATTTTCTTATGATCAGCGATCAGAAGTCCCGCCACTTCCATGACTGCTTCCTGCTTCGCTGCGGCAGCTTCCATCGTCTTTTTATCGATCAGCTCATTTCCTTCCAGACTGGCGAACATGGATTTTTTCTCCGGTGTATACTGATTCAATACATCCAGTGCGTTTTCCGTGATCTGCACCCGTTTCTCGAAGCTTGATTTCGCACTCTGCGTATCCATCTTCTCGAATCCGGCTTCGTCCTGCGCGACCTGATGCATCTCTATCATGCCCATGGACTGCAGTTTTCCAGAATCGCTTTCCGGTCATGTTTCAATACGCAGATACTGATTCGCTGCATCTGCAATACTGCCATAACTGCATCCCTCCTTTTTTTTTTTTCACGTTCTTACTCTTCCCATATCATCAGAGCAATGCTTTGATGACTGCGGATACGGCCTCCTCTTCTTTTCCCTGAGCCAGTGCTTTTAATGCTTCTGTCTCCTGTTCCGTCTTCTCGGAAGCCTGTTTTTTTAGACTTCTCCTTCTTCTTTCGCCTGCAAAAGATCTGCTTCTGCCTGTTTGTTTGCATTTGCTACAGCCTGCTCTTTTTATCTCTTTTGCCTCTCTGGCAGCTTTTTCAAGGATCTCGGTACACGTTGCATCTGCTTTTCTTATGATCTCATCCGCTTCATTCTCCGTTTCCTTGATGGTCTTAATGGTTTCTTCTACCATTCATCTACCACCTCTCCTTCAAAAAAATACAAAATCTAGTTTAAATTATAATCTTATTTCTGCAATTTTACCATATATTTATTACATTTTTTGTAAATTGTATGTCACTTTGATACACTTTTTTCATTTTGTCGTTTTATATTTGTGCACTTATTAATAAGTAGAAACGCCTGCCAGCGCCTCCTGTATTTTTTCATATACCTGGTATGAAAATAAGGATATCATCTCATTTTCTCAACGAAAACGGACAATATCCTTATTTTGTCTAAATAATATGGAATTTATACAGATTGATTCCTTTTTCTTACCAGTGTAATTCGTGAAGATGCCCTCCAGATTCATACCTGCAAATCCGTTCTGTCTGAGTGCTTCGTAAAGCACGATCGCAACCGAGTTGCCGAGGTTCAGCGAACGGATGTCGCCTACCATCGGGATACGCACGCAGTCTTCTTTATGCTCTACCAGAATCTCTTCCGGGATTCCGGCACTTTCTTTCCGAACATGATGTAGCAATCCGGTTCATAATTCACTTCTGTATATACCTTCGGTGCTTTTGTCGTTGCCATGTAGATCTTGGCTCCCGGGTTCTTTTCCAGGAAATCATTGTAATCAATATAGGTTCTGACATCCAGATGCTCCCAGTAGTCCATGCCGGCACGCTTTAAGTTCTTTTCATTCAAGCGGAAGCCGAGTGGCTCGATCAGGTGTAATCTGGTGTTGGTGGCTACGCAGGTTCTTCCGATATTACCTGTGTTTGCCGGGATTTCTGGTTCGTGTAATACGATGTTTAACATGTTGTGGTCCTCCGTTTTTCTATTCTTTTTCAAATAAAAATTCTATATAGCTGTATATTTCCGAAAAGTCAATCTGACATTTTCCAGAAATATCTTCACCGGCACCTGGTCTTCAAAACCATAGATGGCCGGTAATTCATTATGTTCCAAGTCATATACTACAACTTTTTTTCTTATCCGGGTCAACCATCCAGTATTCTCTGACTCTTGCAGTGATATATTTTTTTCAGTTTTAATCCCATATCTTTTTTTCTTGTAGATGGTGACAATATCTCGATTGCCATATCCGGAGCTCCATAGACATGACTTTGAAGTATCTTCTCTCTATCGCAGCATATCACGACATCCGGCTGTATCATCGTCCTGTCATCTTCATCCAGCTGTACGCTGACCGGTGACGGCAGTACCATACATAATCCTTTGTTCTGCCTAATGTACTCTCTTAATTTGATACTGATCTCAAATTAGTGTGTATTCGCCTTGCTTTTTACCACGAAAACTTTTCCAGATATCACCTTCATGATCTGTGCCATCTCCATAGATGCGATAAGCCGATACGCTTTCTTTCATCATACCAGGATATGGATTAGAAACAGATCCTTTCATATCTTCTGTACCGTTCCCAATGGTACACCGGAACGATCTGATATCTGTTCGCAGCTGAAACCTAATTCTGTTTTCTTCTTTTTCATCTCTTCTACAGTCATAGGATCATCTCCTTCTTCCGAACGCATAACAATCTATATTTCTAATATTGTTTTCCATATTCTTCTAATAATCTGACATACTTCTCTCCACCTGCACTGCCGCGATCGCACCATCTGCTACCGCAGTCACTACCTGGCGCAGGCTCTTGACTCTTACATCTCCGGCCGCATACACGCCCGGTACGTTGGTATGCATATCCTCATCCGTCTTAATGTATCCCTTGTCATCCGTCTCTACTTTATCTGCAAACACGCTGGTATTCGGGATCATACCGATGAATCCAAACAGTCCGAACAGTCCGTCTTTCGGATCAGCTTCTATCTTCGTAAGCTCCCCGGTCTTTATATTCTTCACGGTCATCGTCTGGAGCAGTCCGTCGCCGCCCACTTCTTCGACTACCGAATCCCACAGGAATGCAATCTTCGGATTGGCAAATGCTTTTTCCTGAATAGACTTCGCCGCACGCAGCTCGTCCCTTCTGTGAATGATCGTAACTTTTCTGGCGAATTTTGTAAGGTACAGCGCTTCTTCCACCGCTGCATCCCCGCCGCCCGCTACATAGACTTCCAGGTCGGTAAAGAAGTTCGCATCACAGGTCGCACAGTAAGAGATTCCGCGTCCCTTGTACTCCTGCTCGCCTTTGCATCCGATCGGTCTTGCATATGCACCGGTTGCAATGATGATATTTTTCGCCTGATAGGTATCTTTTTCGCCTGTCAGGACTTTGATATCTCCGCTCAGTTCTGCATTTGTGATCGTATCACGGACATGTTCTGCGCCGAACTGTTCTGTCTGTTCGTACATTCTGCGTACAAGAGAAACTCCCGTCTCTCCTTCTACGATCTGTCCCGGATAGTTTTCTATTTCGTCTGTGTTGATAATCTGGCCGCCGGCCTGTCCTTTTTCGATGATCAGGGTATCCAGTCTGCTTCTGCCTGCATATAATCCTGCGCTTAATCCCGCCGGACCGACGCCAAGGATGATTACGTCATATATGTGATCCATGTGTGTGTCCTCTCTTTCTTTTCGTATGTATTTTTAAAATTATTGATCGTATGATTCTATCTTATTTTACATGATTTTAGCTGTTGGCATACCAACAAATTACAATTAAAAATTCCCTTTTTATTTTTATATTACTTGCTAAAGATATATTTCTATGATATTATAATTATACAAAAACAACCGCTCAAAGTGGTTGGCCATATTGAGTAATAGAAATCGACCCAGTCCTGCCAAGACTTTTTAGAGGGTGGGTTTTCTATTTCCTACTGACATATCAAATATATAAAAGTCAGCAGTGATATTATGAACATACCAAATTGCATTAAATCTTTAAAGTCAAAATTTTTATTGTTCATTTACACCACCTCCTATCTATGTATCTTAGGAGGCCTTCCACCCATATTGCGGTTGTTTGTAGTAGTATATCATATACGTTTTATTTATTCAATTATTAAATAAACTTCATTATATCTTCCGTAATCTGCTCTTTCGTCAGATGATTCTCTTTCAGAACTTCTGCTACATCATAACGGTCAAGGAACTCTTTCTTCAGTCCGAAGTTCAGAACCTTCATGTCCGAATCTCCGTAGAATCTTGCGATCTTCTCACCGAATCCGCCATCCAGAATACCATCTTCCAGAGTGATCAAAACATCATGCTCTTTCTTAAGCTCTTCCAGAAGTTCTGCATCAATACCTGTAATATAATATGGATTGATCACAGTTGCATCTGTTCCGGTTACTTTCTTAAGCTCTTCGGCAACTTCTTTACCAAGTCCGTAGAATGTTCCAAGTCCAATCACTGCAACCTTAGAACCTTTCTGAGTTACTTCGTATTTGTTCAGATCACCGAAGTCTTTTGTAATCTCTTTTCCGTCTGAGATCACGCTACCGCCCGGAAGTCTGATTCCTACCGGATGTTCATTCTGTTCGATACTCCAGTCAAGCATTGCCAGATATTCTTCCTTCGTTGTCGGAGCAAGGTATACCAGATTCGGTATATTGGCCATCATCGGGATGTCATATAGTCCGAGATGTGTCACATCATTCATTCCATATACGCTTCCACAGAATGTTACAATAGTTGCCGGGCTGTTATTGATGCAGAGATCCTGTGCGATCTGGTCATAAGTTCTCTGTACAAAATGTACTGTATACTCCATAAACCGGTTTTCCGCCATTTGCAGCGATACCGGAAGCAAGTGCTACTGCGGTCTCTTCGGCAATACCGACATCTACAAACTGCTTTCCTGCTTCTTTTCGTTTATCTTCTGTGAATCCCATAACGGTAGGAGTTCCGGAAGTGATCGCTACAACGGCAGGATCTTTTTTCATCTTGTCCAGAAGATAATTCAGGGAAATGTCTGAGTAGTCTTCTTCTGTCATTTCGTATAACGGTTCACCTGTCTCGATATGAAATGGTCCGTTATAATGCCATACTTTTTGTTCTGCTCTGCCGGTGCATAACCTTTTCCCTTTAAGGTATTGATATGGACAACAACTGGTTTCTTGCTGTCTTTGACACTCTGGAATGCTTCAATCAGCTCTCCGACGTCATTTCCGTGACCCACGTAAATGTAATCTAATCCCATAGCTTTGAACAGGTTGCATTCTGCCTGTCCGTTTGCCTCACGGAGTAATTTTAAGTTGCCATATAATCCACCGTGGTTTTCTGCGATGGACATATCATTGTCATTTACAATGATGATCAGATTTCCGTCTAATTCTACTGCATAGTCCAGTCCTTCCAGTGCTTCACCGCCGCTTAAGGAACCGTCACCGATCACTGCGATCACATTTCCTTCTTCCCCTTTCAGGTCTCTTGCTTTTGCAAGTCCACACGCAAGGCTGACGGATGTAGATGTATGACCTACAGTGAAATGATCGTGTACACTTTCATTTGGATTGCTGTAGCCGGACACGTCATCGTAATGTTCTTCATAAAGATATGCATCCTTTCTTCCTGTCAGCATCTTGTGCGGATAAGACTGATGTGATACATCGTATACGATCTTATCTTTTGGTGATTCGAAAACGTAATGGAGTGCGATCGTTGCCTCCACCATACCGAAGTTCGGCCCGAAATGACCGCCGTGGATACTAGCTCTCTTTAACAGTGCTTCTCTCATCTCACCTGCCATTACGGTCATCTCGTCTACGGTTAATTTCTTTACGTCTTCTGGTCCGTTAATCTTTTCTATATACATGAACTATTCTCCTCCCAGTTTAATACTCCTGTCTTTACTGCTTCTTCGTATTTGGAAATTTTGTGATTCAGCCGGTTGATCGCTGACTCTATCTGCGCTTTCTGCTCTTCTAACTTCTCTCTTTCTTCCGAAAGAAGCTGAAGTCTTGCTTCAAATGTCTCGTCGCCCTCCTGGTATAATTTTACATACTCGATCAGTGCCTCCACGGGAAGTCCTGCTTTTCTCATACAGATCACAAGCTCCACCCATCCAAGGTCTGATTCCTTATAGTCCCTGATTCCGCCTGCCGTACGTGTTACTTCCGGTATCATGCCGATGCGTTCATAATAACGCAGGGTATCAGCGGAAATGTCATATGTTTCACTTACTTTTTTATCGTCAATCCAGACACCACCTTTCCGTTCATTACTATAGCACTTGAGTTCGCTCCAAGTCAAGATTTTTCCAAAAATGTAAGAGTAAATTCCGGATTATACAATTCATCCTGTATTTTCTGATATCTGCAGAAGCTGCATAGCAATAACAAAAAAGCCGTCAGGGAATATAATTCTAATTCATACATTAACATTCCCTGACGGCTTTTCTATTTCTATTTTTCTTTTAAATTCTCTTCAAATCAGCTTCCGTCAACCTTACTTCTGGCTTCTCAGTCTCTCAACAAACCGACTGAGTCTTCCGATCGCTTCTTTCAGATCTTCCAGTGAGTACGCATACGATACACGCAGGAAACCTTCCCCTGCTCTCACCAAACGCACTTCCCGGTACGACCGCAACCTTTTCCTCTTCCAGGAACCGCATTGCGAATTCTTCAGAAGTCATACCAAATTCTTTGATACTTGGGAAGATATAGAATGCACCAAACGGCTCGAAGCATTCTAACTTCATCTTTGCAAATTCATTGACCAGATATCTTCGTCTCTGGTTGTATGCATTTTCATCTGCTGTACTTCATCTTCGCAGTGGCGTAAGCCCTCGATGGCTGCATACTGGCTGTTGGTCGGCGCACACATGATTGCAAACTGATGGATCTTCAGCATCTGTTCTATGATCACAGATGGTCCGCAGATATAGCCAAGTCTCCATCCGGTCATGGCAAATCCTTTGGAGAATCCGTTGATCACCAGTGTTCTTTCCTTCATTCCCGGAAGGGATGAAATGGACACATGCTCTGTCTTATATGTAAGTTCGAGTAAATCTCATCCGAAAGTACATACAGATCATGTCTCTTCACAACTTCGGCGATCGGTTCCAGGTCTTCTTTTGTCATGATCGATCCGGTCGGGTTATTTGGGAACGGCATTACCAGCATCTTTGTCTTCGGTGTGATCGCTGCTTCCAATTCTTCTGCCGTCAGCTTGAATTCATTTTTCTGCTGAAGCGGAATCACAACCGGGTTACCGTCTGCCAAAATCGTACAAGGCACATAAGACACATAACTTGGCTGCGGGATCAGGACTTCATCTCCCTGATCCAGCATTGCACGCAGTGCCACATCGATTCCTTCACTTCCTCCGACCGTCACCATGATCTCATGATCCGGGTCATATTCTACATGGATCTTACGTTCCAGATATTTACTGATCTCAATCTTCAGATCCTTAAGACCTGCATTCGATGTATAGAAAGTCTTGCCCTGTTCCAGGGTGTAGATACCTTCCTCTCTGATTCTCCATGGTGTATCAAAATCAGGTTCTCCTACACCAAGGGATATTGCGTCCGGCATCTCACTTACCAGGTCAAAGAATTTACGGATTCCAGATGGTTCGATGCCTGTGATTTTCTTAGATAATGGATTTCTCATCATGGTGTTATAAGCATCCTTTCTGGTTTTTTCTGCCCGAACATGATTGTTCCGTGGTCTTTATATTTCTTTAATACGAACTGTGTACTGGTTCCTGTGACATCTTCGATCGGTGATAATTTACTTGATACGAACTTTGACACTTCCTGTAATGTCTTGCCTTCAATCAGCACCATCATGTCAAAATCACCAGAGATCAGATATACAGCCGATACTTCTGGATAATTACAGATCCGTTCTGCGGTCTTGTCAAATCCTGTGTCACGCTGTGGTGTTACTTTTACTTCGATCAGTGCATTGACGTACTCGGTTCCTGTCTTATCCCAGTCGATCAGTGTATGATACCCACAGATGATCTTTGCTCTTTCCATGGCTGAAATCTCATTTGCTACGGTTACTTCATCGGTTCCAAGAAGAACTGCCAGTTCTCCGAGGTCTACCCTGCTATGCTTCTCCAGATACAGGAGTATCTGCTTTCTTAATTCTTCCATCATTCATACCTCCGCTGTAAAGCTTCAAGATCTCATCCGGAGCCGGACGGTCGATATAACGCATCTCTTCTCCATTTCTTAAGATCTTATCGTTATTGTCTGTTGTATGTCCGATTACTGCTGCTGTAATCCCCTGATTGTTCAGCGCATCTGCCAGTACTTCCCCATTGTCAGTCACAGCCAGAAAACTTCCTGTGGATATCATCTGATACGGATTCAGTCGGAAATGTTCGCATACCTCGATCGTTTCCTGTAAAATGCTGATCTTCTTCATATCAAGATCCAGTCCCTGATTAAGTTCCAGAGCAAGATTCCACAGTGCTGCCAAGATTCCGCCATCTGCGACCTGACGTACGACAAATGCGCCCCCGGCTTTTGCGGCTTCGATTTCTTTTGAGCAAATATCTGCTGTCCGTATGACTTTATCTGCTTCATGAAAACCGGCGCAAAACGAGTCTTAAGTTCCTGTTCTTTTTCTTCTGTGATCCTGAGCATGCCATCCATTCCCGCATGACCCACAACCACGATGTCCTTGCAGGCTCGTGCGGTTTCCCGGTTCCAGGCTTCTTCCTTCGGTGCCTTTGCAATTCCGTAACAGTCACTGCGATCACCTGAACCGCCGGATTGGCGGATGCCTGTACCGCAACAAGGTTTATGTTATATTTTTTACATGCTTTTTCAGAAGTTTTTTCGATCTTGTGGATTCTGGATTTGAACACATATTCCGGATAGGCAATCTGTACACTGACGCTTGCAGATGTTTCGTGCGTATCCTGCATATCCTCGTTCTTTATATCTGTGTCTGTTTCCTCGTCTTCTGTTATATCCGGGCAGACAGAAAACACTGTACCCTGCGCTGCCAGTGCATTTGCAGTCTGTGCAAGTGCGTGTACACCGATCTGCGGTGATAATCCGTAGACGGTAACTGTTTCACTTATAAGCTGTTCTGTCTGTGTCTCTAACTTCATGCTTGTTACGTTCCCCTTTTATCTTTTATTCTCTTCATTCCCAGCATTCCGTACATTCTTACTATGTCTGCATGATGGCAGCACACTTTTCTTTATATAAGATGCTTATACAAGATACGGAATGATCATCGTTGCCACCATGGCAATGATAACAATAAGTACAACAATTGATACAATTCTTCTTGTTCTTTATTGTTAAAATTCATTCTTCTACCTTCTTTAATTCTATTCCTGTTACCGATTATCAGTTTTTACGTAAACAGTAACGTATTTCTCTACATTTTATACTCTTTACAATATTTTTGCAAGAAACAATCCTCACATTTCGGACTCCTTGCACTGCAGATCGTACGTCCGAATGTAATGATATGAATATTCCAGAGAATCCAGTGATCCTCCGGCAGTTCCTTCATCAAATCCTGTTCGATCTTGTCCGGATCCTGATTCTTCGTAAGTCCGAGCCGATTGGATATGCGCTTTACATGTGTATCCACGACCACACTCGGCACGTGATAGATATTTCCGCGGATCACATTGGCTGTCTTTCTGCCTACTCCCGCCAGACTTAAAAGGTCTTCAAGTTCTGATGGGACTTCTCCGTTATATTTATCCCGGATGTCTTTCATACAGGATATGATATTCTTCGCCTTATTGTGATAGAATCCCGTTGGTTTGATATCCTGTTCTAATTCTTTCAGGTCTGCGTCCGCAAATGCTTCGACAGACGGGTACTTCCGGAACAGATCTTTTGTTACAATATTGACTCTTGCATCGGTACACTGCGCACTTAACATCGTAGCGATCAGAAGCTGCCACGGAGTTTCATAATTCAGATAACAGATAAATTCTGTTCCGTATTTTTCATCCAGAAGTTCCAGGATCTCTCCCGTTCTTTTTTTTCATAATTCTATTTCCTTTTATATTGATACTTATTTTATTCTCACTTTATCAATTTCCACTTTACAGACCCTGGCTTCCTGATTCAGCGGGTTTCTGTTCTGATAATCGAACAGGATATAGGTATCTGCCAGTTTAAAATATTCTAAATGCGTCATTTTACGCATCTGATTTCTGTCGTATTTTCCATAATCCGGAAGGTACATATGTGTCTCTTCTTCTTTTTTCATAAAATGCTCTCGCCACATTCTTTTCCACCAGATAATCCCCGGCGAATTCGGACGGCTCTTCGCATTTTCACGAAGATAATAATCATATGTGAGCACTTCCCGGAACAGATCTTCTTTTTCTTTATGATGAAGCCGTATATAATTCAGCAGTATCTCATATCTGGCACTCCGCTTGTGTTGAACGGCGTTATAACCATTGTCTTCGTAATAAGATGCAAGCCGGTCATACATGGTGAATGCAGAATCGTATTCCTTTTCCAGTTCTTCCATCGTATTCGTAAACTGACGGCTGTTATAGTAGACCTCCACCATCTCCTCAATCCCTTTCAGGCGCAGCACATCTTCATAGGAAATCCATTTTGTATACAGTACTTCATACGGTGGGTGCGCTTTATGGACAATGCCGTACTCTTCCTGATGCTCCTGCATAAAGGATCCCTTAAGCACTTTCAGGAATCCCAGCTGGAGCTGCTCCGGTTTTAATGCATAGACATCATCAAAGGAATGTGCGAAGCTTTCCACATCTTCGTACGGAAGGCCGGCGATCAGATCCAGATGTTCGTGCACATTTCCCTTATTCTGAATTCTTCTCACGATTTTAGATACTTTTTCAAAGTCCATAACTCTGTGGATCTCTTTGATCGTCTTCGGATTTGTTGACTGTACACCGATCTCAAGCTGTACCAGTCCCGGGCGCATTTGTTCCAGAAGTTCCAGTTCTTCTTCATTCAGAATATCTGCGGCAATCTCAAAGTGGAAGTTCGTAATGCCATTATCATGCTCCATGATATATTTCCAGATAGCAATGCTGTGATCGTGTTTGCAGTTGAATGTACGGTCAACAAATTTCACCTGCGGTACTTTGTGGTCAAGGAAAAACTGCAGCTCCTTCTTCACCAGTTCTATATCCCTGAAACGCAGACGCTTGTCCACCGATGACAGACAATAGCTGCAGGAGAACGGGCATCCTCTGCTTGTCTCGTAGTAAATAATCTTGTGTTCAAAATCTTCCATATGATCGTAGACAAATGGGACTTCGCTCAGATCCATGATCGGACGCCACGGATTGTCGATAATTTTCTCTTTTTCTCCGGAAAGTGATTCCGTCCACACCCTTTAACTGGTTATCCACACTCTCCGATTTCTTCCAGGAATTATCCACATTTTATCCTGATATCCACATACATTTTCTCTTTTTTTCGAATTCATTTCGGTATATCCGGCAGATTTCTTTGAAAGTTTTCTCTCCTTCGCCTTTCATCACTCCTTTGACACATGGAAGCCGTCTTAATACTTCTTTTGCATCATAGGAAACCTCCGGCCCGCCAAGCCAGATTGGCATATCCGGACGCAGCTTTCCGATTTCCAGCACAATTTCTTCTATATAGTCCAAATTCCAGATATAGCAGGAAAGGCAGAGAATATCCGGTTGTCTCTTATAGATGTCCATCAGGATATCGTCCTTTTGCTGGTTGATCGTATATTCTCCGATCTCCACCGCCGGATCCTCGGCATAGGCTTTCAGGCTGTAGACCGCCAGATTGGAATGTATATATTTTGCATTGACTGCTGCCAGTAATATCTTCATTATTCTTTCCTCCAGATCAGAATTTTTCCCTTCAGGCATACACCCGATCAGATAAATTCTCATATATCTAGGTATTATAAATTGGTATCGCCTTTTTTACAACATTTCCATTGACTTTTTGCCCGGAACACGTTAAAATGTTGAGCTGTGCAGCCGGGGTGTTAGCGGTACCTTGCACCTGCAATCCGCTATAGCAGGGGTGATATTGCGCAGAGGGCTTGTTTTTGCAGAGCTGCCCTTGGAAAGTGACGTTGATGTCTGGGTCTTACGCGACGGGACTCCATGAACCGTGTCAGGTCAGGAATGAAGCAGCACTAAGTGGAACCTCTCGGGTGCCGTAAGGGTGCCTGGGTTGAGTTTACTACCAAGGTAACGTCTGTGAAGGCTCGTTCGAAGCGCAATGCACATAAATAATAATATAGTATTCATCTTATCCACTGTGATTTTTTCGCATGTGGGTATTTTTTATATACAGAACCTGCCATGGCCGGTTTTCTATAAAAATAGAGACAGAAGAATTTCCAAAATTCCTCTGTCTCCGTTTTTTTATACTATGCCAAATATTAACGCCAGCAATATTACAATTGCATTTGTTACTGTCTGTACTGGAACTGCCTTCTTACAGAAGTGCTGTACATCTGTCTCTGTCAATGCACATCCAAGATAAGTAGATGAGTTCGTTGGTGTTGAACTTGTTGCAAGTGACAGGTTACATACAAACGGTGCGATAATCGTCACAGCCGGAATTCCAAATCCTGCGCCGATGGAAATAAATACCGGATACAGGGCATTAAAGATCTGGAATGGAATAAAGTAAATGATAATCACACATAACAGCAGTAAGATGATATGTATATATTCCAGCATGAACTTCGGACAGATCTTAATCAGTCCGTCTGAGATAGCTCCTACCATTCCCGTATTATTGAATACTGCCTGATAT
>VOFB01001860.1_pt1 | contig 26791 bp, 34 predicted proteins | sample 5384141 | NCBI WGS metagenome assembly VOFB01 (sample SAMN12384721, study PRJNA508395) | human gut metagenome | isolation source: healthy gut A | host: Homo sapiens | reverse complement strand
GGCGAGAGAGGCGGTAACTGGACGAATGCGACGCGTTTACTATCCGGTTTCCAGGAATTAATACTTTGATTGTGCCCTCGTCCTCCGAATAACTTTGACTAATGTTTTTGGTTTTCCTCCTGTGGCTGGCATAATCCTTAAGTTCAACGTTCTTATTGGGAAGATGCTGCCCCGGTTCCAGATCTCCTTTATAATAAGTGATAAAGATAACGGATTTACCGTCCAGGCGAGACATGAGGAAACCAGGAATTGCGGGTTTCGTCAAACGTCATCTGGGTTTGTTCGAGCCGTCTTTCTTCATTCTCCATACTTGCATCAAACCCCGTGCGTACGGAATTGAACCAGATATATTCTCCGCAAAGGAATATTCGGGACCATCGTCCAATCCTTCTGCTGTCGTCAGCTGTCTTTCTTCTCCTCCTTCAACTGGAATAACGTAAATGTCATAATAGCCTTTCCGGTCGGCACAATAGGCAAGTTGCCGTCCATCGGAGCTCCATCCGTGTAGGTGGCTAGGGCAATCGGGGGTGATCAGGCGAGGTGTCCTCCTTGCATCGGGAGGGTATAGATGCGTGATTTGCCGTCTTCTTTCGTCCGTGGCTGATAGCTATCTGCTTGCCGTCGGCAGTTATGACATGGTCGTTGTTGCATCGGGTGGCAAAGCCAGTGTTTATCATTTCAGGTTCGCCGGGCGAATCGGGGGAGAGTTTGTACAGTTTTCCCCCGCTATTATACACGAGCCACTGGCCGTCGGGTGTCCAGTTTGGAGCTTCGACACGGTAGGGGAATTCTTTGACTACGGTGCGCCTGCCGTTTGTTACGTCCAGTACTTCCAATATGCTGGTTACGTCGTTTTGTTGGGCGGATGCGAGCGACGTGAAAGCCGCTAAGAGAATCATACAACAGGTTTTCATAATGATTGAGAATTAATATGCGCTGAAAGATACTAAAATTAGCCGGGACGATAATGACCGTAAGGGATTAATTTTTTCTTTTTCCTTGGTTTTTCTTTAGGTAGCATTGATCCAGGAGCAGGGTGCGGTTTACTATTTTGTGCACTACCCTGAAATTGTGGTCTATCAAGATAATGCCTCTTGTCCGGGCGCTTTCGGTGATGTGCATACGTATTTCTTCTGCAGCAATAGGAGAGGCCGTTGAACGGTTCGTCCAGCAGGAGATGGCCTGCTTTGCTGTAGAGGATAAGTTTGGTTACTTTCTAATATTTCATAGAATGTGATAGAGTATCTATAAAACAACAGGTGTGCTGTTGATTAAGTATAGACAGCGCACCTGAAAATGAAAAATTATTTGTAAAGAGAAGATTTTACCACTTATTATACAGCACCACTTCGCGAGTACCGCGTACGCTCATAGTCGGAAACCAGAGATCTTCTGCTGTCAGACCGCATTCGTCGACGGCTTGCAGGCAATTTCCAGTTTGCCGAAAATCGGCATCGACATTGTTCGTCCCAAAGGTGAACTTGATTCCACGCTCTTTCGCTTTGCGGATGATGTCGAAGCTTGGAATTTTGTAGCGTGCGTTGATTTCGAGTGCAATGTTATGTTTTTTCAATACATCCAGGACGCGGTCGATACGCTCATCGGTCCAGTATTTGGCATACTCTGCATTCAACTCTTCCGGCAGGAAGGTAGGATTGGCATAGATGTCGGCCGGCTCATTGGTAAGGATCTTGACGGTCTGGTCCACCAAGTGATCCATATATTGTTCTTTGGTAACACCGTCGTAGTGTACCTCTTCGGGGCGGTATATCCTTGACAGACGTCCTTTATGGTCCACAATGGTCATTCCGTCGGTAAAGAGATAATCGAATACGCCTAAAGCCTTCTGAGAGAAGGTGGCTGTCCACTTACGGCCTTCACCTTGCACACCGCGCAGGAATGGCATGTCTTTTACTTCGTTGTAGTATTCGTACACTTCCTTGTCATCGGCAAGCATACGGCCTACGCCGCCCTCACCGGCATTGGGAGCCACACCGTAGTTGATACCGTAGTTCATTGACATGGCGTGCGCCATCTCCTTCGTCAGGCCGCCTTTCAAATGCACGTGGTAATCTATCACGGGGAAGTTTTGCTGCTGGAAACGGATCACAGCATCGTTCTGTTCGTCTATCCGTGGCATTGTATCTGCCTCATTGACCACGTCTTTTTTCAAGCGGGTCATGTTGAGGTTACGAAAGGCTACATCACCGCTCATACCTTTTAATGCAATAGAACCGTGGCTGAGCAAGCGCCCGGCATACTCTTTTGTACGATAAGGGTGTTCGGGTTCGGTATAGCATACTACTACCGTATCGTTTATGGCAATCATTATGTTATGCCCGCGTACAGCAATTTCAAAGTCGAACCACTTCCCGTCTTCAGCTAATGAACGGTAGAGGTTACGCACGGATGTGAGGCTGCCGCTTTTACGTGTGCCGTCGATGGCTCCGTTTCGGAATGCTACCTCATAGCCTGATTTCCCATCGGTATGATGGAACAACAAGGCCGCTTCCGCATTTTCCCCGGTGAGAGCTTGCCCGGTAAGTATAAAGTTCTCATATTCTCCTTCAGCAAACCAGGTCGATCCGGCTGTCACGGTTATTTCATTACCGTCGGCAGTTCCCATTTCGGGACTGCTGAAACGGTCTAATGGTTCTGCAACGTTGTATCGTACGCAGCTGGTAAGCCCTAAGATACTTATCAAGGCCACTATTAATGCTGTACTGGTTTTATCAATCATAATGTATTTTGTTTTAGGGAATTACACATTAAAGCGGAAATGCATGATATCGCCGTCCTGAACGATATATTCTTTTCCCTCGACACTCATCTTTCCGGCTTCTTTTACAGCAGATTCCGAACCGTAGGAAATATAATCCTCGTACTTGATGACTTCGGCGCGGATAAATCCTTTTTCGAAGTCCGTATGGATAACACCGGCGCATTGAGGAGCTTTCCAGCCTTTATGGAAAGTCCACGCACGACATTCGTCGGGACCGGCGGTCAGGAATGTTTGCAGGTTCAGGAGTTTGTAAGCGGACTTGATCAGACGGGCAACGCCGGATTCTTCCAAACCGATCTCCTGTAAGAACATCTGGCGTTCTTCGTAGGTGTCGAATTCGGCAATCTCGCTTTCGATCTTGGCCGCTACGACCAATATTTCAGCTCCTTCGTCTTTTACGGCTTCGCGGACAGCATCCACATATTTATTACCGTTGACTGCGCTTGCTTCATCTACGTTACAGACATACATTACCGGTTTGTCGGTCAACAGGAATAGATCGTGTGCGATCTTCTGCTCGTCTTTCGTCTCGAAAGAAACGGTGCGGGCACTTTTACCCTGTTCCAGTGCTTCCTTATATTTGCAAAGTACTTCATAAGCGATTTTAGCCTGCTTGTCACCGCCTGTCTGAGCCTGTTTCTGCACTTTGGCAATACGGCTGTCAATGGTTTCCAAGTCTTTGATCTGCAATTCGGTGTCAATGATTTCCTTGTCGCGAACCGGATCGACACGGCCGTCCACATGAACAATATTGTCGTCATCGAAGCAACGCAGTACATGCAGGATTGCATCTGTTTCGCGAATATTGGCAAGGAATTTGTTTCCCAGCCCTTCTCCTTTGCTGGCGCCTTTTACAAGGCCGGCGATGTCTACGATTTCCACCGTAGTAGGGATAACACGCTGGGGATGTTCGATTTCTGCCAGTTTGTTCAAACGTTCGTCCGGTACGGTGATCACGCCGACATTCGGTTCGATCGTACAGAACGGAAAGTTCGCTGATTGTGCTTTCGCGTTGGATAGGCAATTGAAAAGGGTAGACTTTCCTACGTTGGGAAGTCCCACAATGCCACATTGTAATGCCATTCTATTTTGTTGTTATGATTTATTCAAACTTTGTTTCCAGACTGCAAAGATATACAATCTTTTGTATTTATGTTGCCGGATACAGGCGAACCGGATATAGAAAATATTGTTTGGGCGAATAAGCGGGAGAGGAATTTGAGTCTTTAATAATCCAGTATGGCCCGAACCTGCCGCTTTTTTTCCTTTTGGGGCATATATCGAGGCGGCTGTTTGCCATATTGAATGCTACTCCCAGATCGATCACGCTGTTGTCTTTGCACCAGTATTCCTCGTCGTATAAAAAAGTTCCTTGATACTTGGCGAGGAACATGTTGAATTCCCGTTGCCTGGTGTGCAGTAATACCAGATTGAGCATATCCGGCAGATGCCAGTTGTCTAAGGTCCCTTCGGAAATGGACTCGCAATAGATCAAGGCATCGAAATAATCAGTGTCTGTTCCCGTATCTCCACTACCGAACCTTTATAAGGGGCTATATCGGGTTCTATATGCTGACCGGGAGAATCTGCTCCAGCCTGTATGATCACGCCGTTTGCATAGAGATCTCCGACTGCCGGAACCCGGAAAGGGGGAAGATGGATACCTTGCGCGATCTTATATCCTTTTTCGGGGTAATAGTAAGTGAAATGGCTCAGTGATGTCGTGAGGCGGATGGAACGGATGTGGCTGGCTTCATCCGGGATAGCGATTGAAATACCCCGATTCAGTATCTCTGTATCCGGTGTTATGTAACGATACAAGGGGAACTGTCGGATGTGAATTCGAACGCTGCTTTTGTACGGATGCCGGAAGATTGTCTGGGAATATGAAATACATAATTTTCCAATTGCTCCATCTGTCCCCCTAAGACGGAAAATATAATAAAAGCGTGGGAACTGCCATCTATCCAAGCAAGAGGTATCGCCAAACACCTATCCAGCAGATAGACAACAGCCCACGCTTGATGTTTATATATTATGTATATATATATACAAAAAACGTGAGGCAATTGTTGTCTACTGTCCTTGCTGGATGAAAAATTGGCGATTTTCTTGCTTAAGGACAATATGATAACGCTTCTGTTTTACTATGTGATATTGCAACTCCTTGCAATAAATTTCACGACAAAGATAGTGTATAAATGCTGTGATTTATAAACTTTATGTGTTTTTGTTAATGCGCTTCCAGCCAGTTTACCCCTTCACCGCAGTCGGCGATCAAGGGAACTTGCAGTTTGATTGCATTTTCCATTTCATCCAACACGATTTGTTTCACTTTTTCCAATTCGTCTTTTGTAGACGTTAAAGTTCAATTCATCGTGTACCTGCAGGATCATCTTGCTCCTCAGACCTTCGGTTTCGAAACGGTTGAAGATGCGAACCATGGCAACTTTGATGATGTCGGCTGCACTGCCCTGGATCGGAGCGTTGATCGCGTTTCGTTCGGCATATCCCCGTACGATCGCGTTATGGGAGTTGATATCCGGCAGGAAACGTTTGCGCTTGTAGATCGTCTCTACATATCCTTTTTCTTTCGCCACCTCGATGCTTTCGTCCATGTATGCACGGATGTCTGGATAGGTTTTGAAGTATCCTTCGATCAACTCTTTTGACTCTGCGCGTGGGATGCTCAGCCGTTCGGCCAACCCGAAAACAGAGATTCCGTAGATAATGCCGAAATTGGCCGTTTTCGCTTTCCGGCGCATGTCGGAAGTGACTTCTTCAACCGGAATACCGTATATCTTGGCGGCTGTGGCGGCATGAATGTCGGCTCCGCTGCGGAAGGCTTCTATCATGGGCATCCTGGCTCAGATGAGCCATGATGCGAAGTTCGATCTGCGAATAGTCGGCGGAGAAGAAAATACAGTCTTCGTTTTCGGCTGTAAAGGCTTTCCGGATTTCACGTCCCAACTCATCGCGTACCGGAATGTTTTGCAGGTTCGGATTGGTAGAACTGAGGCGGCCGGTCGAGGTGACTGCCTGGTTGTAGGACGTGTGGATCTTGCCGGTTTCCGGGTTGATCAGTTCGGGCAGGGCGTCGATATAGGTGCTGAGCAGCTTCTTCAGCCCGCGATATTCGAGCAGCTTTCCCACGACGGGATGTTTGGAACGCATTTTTCCAGTATTTCTTCACTCTCGTGCTATAGCTGCCTGTCTTTGTCTTCCTCGCTTTCTCTTCTATCTTGAGGTGATCGAAAAGGACTTCGCCGACCTGCCGGGCGGAATTGATGTTGAACTTCATTCCTGCCAGTTCGTAGATCTCTTTCTCCAACTTCTTGAGTGCGGTCGTCAGTTCCTCGGACGATTGTTTCAAGGCGACGGTGTCAAGCGTCACTCCCGTATATTCCATTTCAGCCAATACATATATTAAAGGCATCTCGATGTCATAAAAAAGCGATTCGAGTCCTTCTTTTTCCAGACAGGGGGTAAAATAGTTTTTCAGCTTGAGCGTGATGTCCGCGTCCTCGGCGGCATATTCGGCTACTTGGGCAACCGGGACGTCACGCATGGTAAGTTGTTTCCTTCCTCTCGGGCCGATCAGTTCCTCGATCCGTACTGTTTTATATTTAAGGTATGTTTCGGCGAGGTAGTCCATACCGTGACGCAGTTCGGGATTCAGAAGGTAGTGGGCGATCATCGTGTCGAATAGAGGGCCGGCTATCCGGATTCCATATTTGCGGACGGCAAGGATGTCGAATTTTATATTTTGTCCGATCTTGAGAGATTTCGGATTCTGCAGGGCGGGGGAGAAGTGGGCAAGAACTTTGTCGGCTTCTTCGCGGGCTGCCGGAACAGGGACGTACCAGGCCTCGTTTTCTTTCACGGCGAACGACATTCCGACCAATCCGGCTTTCAAGGGATCGATACCGTCGGTTTCCGTGTCAAAAGCAAAAAATCCTGTTCGTTCAAAAACCGCCCTAATTCTATTCTTTTTTTTTCCTCTGTATCAACAAGATGATAGGTGTGAGGAGTGGACTTTAAGTTCGCGAGAGTCGAATATTTGGGAACAGCCGTAGGTTCGGTCGCAAATTCTTCAAAGAGCGAGCCTTGAATCGGGTCTGCCGGAGCTGCTTTTTTTCTTGTACCGGTTTTTGCTGGCGCCGGTGCTGTTTTGGACTCCGTTTTGACTTTTTCCGGCTCTCCGCTCATTCTGTTAATAAATGTTCTGAATTCTAATTCAGTGTAAATCTCTACGAGACGTTCCTCATTCATCTTTTCACGGATGCATTTGGCGGCATCGAACCGGATCGGTACATCCGTCTTGATTGTTGCCAGGAATTTGGAGAAGCGGATCTGCTCCATGTTCTCCATGACCTTCTTTTGAAGGGAGCCTTTCAGCTTGTCGGTATTCTCCAAAAGATTTTCGATCGTTCCGAATTCGGCCAATAATTTCTGGGCGGTTTTTTCACCGACACCCGGACATCCGGGGATGTTGTCGGAACTGTCGCCCATCAGTCCTAAAAGGTCGATCACCTGGTCGACGGATGTCAGGCCGTATTTGCCCAGTACTTCGGGTACGCCCATAATCTCGTAGTCACCGCCGAAGCGGGGCGGTACATGAATATATGTTCGGATACCAGCTGGCCGTAGTCTTTGTCAGGTGTCATCATATAAACTTCGAAACCTTCTTTTTCGGCTTGCTTGGCCACCGTGCCGATGACATCGTCGGCCTCATAGCGTGGAACTTCCAGTATCGGGATGTTGTAGGCTTCTATGATATCTTTGATGAAAGGGACCGACTTGCGGATATCTTCCGGCGTCTCTTGCCGTTGCGCCTTGTACTGTTCGTAGGCTTCGTGGCGGAAAGTCGGACCTTTCGGGTCGAAGCCTACCGCAATATGGGTCGGGTTTTCACGTTTCAGGACATCTTCCAGGCTGTTGATAAAACCGAAGATGGCCGAAGTGTTCATGCCTTTGGAGTTGATACGCGGATTCTTGATGAAGGCGTAATAGGAGCGATAAATTAACGCATACGCATCTATAAGGAATAACTTCATTACTTTTAACACGTTTTAGTGGGACAAAATCTGGGTAAATGTACGAAAAAACTCGCTTACTCGATAGTTTTTGTTACTTTTGCGCATCTTAGGATCAATTATGAAGGATAGAAGTAAAATAGAACAACCGGTTGCCGTAGAGTTTCAACGTTTTAATGATGAGTTTGCTGCTTCGCTGCGAAGCGAAACGAATCGTTTGCAATCAGCTATTGACCAGATACTGAATGCGAGCGGAAAACATGTCCGCCCCTTATTAGTACTTTTGACGGCTAAAGCATGTGGGCAGGTAACGGATAATACGATCAATTCGGCTGTTCTGTTGGAACTGCTTCATACTGCCACACTGATTCATGATGATGTGATCGACGAGACAAAACAGCGTCGCGGGGTTCCTTCCTTGAATGCCATATTCGATAACCGCATTTCTGTCTTAGTGGGCGATTATGTCCTTTCCACCGCGTTGATCCGTTCTATCCAGACAGGTAATCTGCAAATCATAGGTATTGTTTCCAATCTCGGACGCGATCTTTCGGAAGGGGAGATCAAGCAGTTGGAAACGGCCGAAGAAAGCATCATCGACGAATCCTGCTATATGCAGGTGATACGGAAAAAGACGGCCATGCTGCTTTCCGCTTGTGCCGAGATCGGTTCCATCTCTGCCGGGGCATCCGGTGAAATGGTGGAAAAATGCCGTGAGTTCGGCGAATACTTAGGTTACTGTTTCCAGATCAAAGATGATATCTTCGACTACTTCAAAGAGGCGAATATCGGCAAACCGACCGGCAACGATATCCGGGAGGGTCCCCTCTATCACACTGTGTCGGCCTGATTTTGGTTGACTGTGTATTAAAAAATCCTGTTATAGGTTGTCTATAAATGTAAAAAACAGACAATCCTTTCTTAATCCTAAAATAAGTTACCTTATCCTGTTTCACTACAGGACAGGGGGCTTTTCACAGCCAAACTCATCGGCCGGGGAGCGCCCAAGCGGCAAGGGGCAGGGCCACCTGTCCCGACGAGCGTTTCCGGTCTCTGTTCTATTTTGTTGCAAATATATCAGTTTAATCCTGTTCATAAAAGAATAGCTTGTTTACGTTTATAAATAGTTTTCCATTTTCTTTTTAAAGGCCCCTTCTTCGCATGCGCCTCTTCAGGTGTCAACATTTCCACACTACTGTGAGGGCGCCGGGTGTTATAAATATCGATCACTTTCCTCACTATATCCCGAGCCTGGCCGAGCGTTGTTATCATTTCTTTATTCAACCATTCTTCTTTTAATATTCCATTGACACGTTCAGCTATTGCATTCTCTCTGGGATCTCCGTTTTCTGTCATACTTATACGACATTTAATGCCTTGTAAAATTGAGATATAATCTTTGCTACAATATTGTACTCCTCTATCCGAATGATGGATCAGATCGCTTCCCGGGGGAAGTGTTTCCAAGGCCATATTCAACGCTTTTATCGGACCGGACATCTCCAGGGAATCCTCCAGGGCCCAACCGACAATCTTACGGGAGTATGCATCTGTGAGCAAACTCAAATAATAGAATCTTCCTTCGACATTGCGGACATAAGTGATATCAGCTACATATAACTGATTGGCTGATAGTGGATCATAATCTTTTATCAGATTTGGATACTTATGAAAACGGTTCCATGACAGAGTTGTTACCGGCCGATAAACCCTGGAATGTCTGATCAACAAACCATTGTCGCGTAGCAAGTCAAAAAACTTATCGCGCCCTATATCCAAATCAGGATGTATCTTGGTTTTTAGGATATGATACAACTTACGACCACCTAAAACCGGTTGGTCCTGACGCAGGCTGTTTACCATTTTAAGGATTATTTCCTCACACAACAATTCCGATTGTAACTGTTTTTCTCTCTTATAATAGGCTTGCTTGCTATACCCAAACAACGAACAACAATCAGGGATACTTATTTCCGGCTGATTGTCATGAAGCCTTTTCACTGCTTGGTGCCAGAGTTTTTTCGGATATCGATGTTATAGTGTTCATTGGCTAGTTCTATTAGGATTTCCATCGCACGGCGATGAGCTTGCTCATGCTTCAGTTCCTTCTCTTTATCCTTTAACTCCAACTCTTTTTGTTTGAGGGCGCGTTCCAGTTCTTTGATCCGTTTGGAAAGATCCGATTCGTTTTCTGTCATTTTTATTGATTGCTTTTTGAGTTTCAGTGGTTTTATTGACACTGATGATTGTCTTTTTGCCTCAAATTTACGAATCCAATGCGATATTACCGTAGGGTCGCTTATGGAATATTTAAAGGCGATCTCTTTACGGCTTACTCCTAAGCGATATTCACCTATAGCTGCTAGGCGAATCTCCAAAGGATAAGGTTCACCCTTGCGACGAGTCAATGACTTCTCTTTTTTCATCTTTGTTGACTTTTATGAAGTCAAGATCCTCTTTGTTTTGAAAGAGCATATAAAAGGGAGACAGGGGATTGTCAGTGATAGGGCAGTGATAGAGAAAACGGGCATATATCACTAATGAAACAATTTGAATATCAACTGATAGAAAGAAATCAGTGATACAGTGACAGAGGAAATGAGAAAAACCTGTATGATAAGGTCCTGTTTTTTCTTTGGTATATTTCATACGGTTCCCAAATTTTGATGAGGTTACCCTATGGATTACTATGGTTTTCACTCCTGTTTCTTGTTTTTCCGTATATTTGTACTTCTAAGTTATCATATAAGATTGAAAAATTGAATGGAAAAATGGTCAATGAACTACTTTTTGAGCAATTATTTCGGATGTATTATGCGGAGTTGTGCCGCTATGCATCCCGTTATTTGTCAGATAAACAAATTGTAGAAGATATTGTCCAAAGCTTTTTTATTGCCGTTTGGGAAAAAGACGGTTTGACGATCAACGGGGATAACTTTTTGCCTTATGCTTATCGCTCTGTCTATAACCGCTGCTTGAATTACTATAAAGCTGAATTATCGAAAGAAAGTTTTCTGGCCTCGCTTGTAGAAGAGTGGAATGGACAAGCTGAAGAGGAAAATGATTTCCGGTATAAACAAGAAGTGCGGGAGGCTCTTCGTAAACTACCCCTAAATGTAAACAAGTATTTCTTCTTAAATGTATAAAAGGATTGAAATATAAAGAAATAGCAGAAGTGTCCGGAATATCGGTCAATACTGTCAAGTATCATTTGGGAGAAGCTTTTCGAATTATGCGGGAAGAATTGATTGATTTACAAGGAACAGTCTTGCTTTTTATGCTAATGAAACCAGTTTTTGACGTTGTCGTGTAGCTGTTCGACATTGTCGAAGATATACGAATATATGTTCGGCATTGCCGGAAACAAATTACATGCAGACTGAATTTGTCATAGATACATGAAAAAAGTTTATTTTTTCCTACCCATTTTCCTGCCCACTGTTGTCATATAATAAAAAAGGCATTGCAAATGAAGTCTGAAACGATATATGAGATTATGTTGTCTGTCCTGTCCGAAGATGCGACCGAAGACGAGCATCGCCTGTTGAATGAATGGCTTGCTTGTTCGGAAGCCAACAGAAAGCAGTTCGAGCAAGTGGGTGAACTATATCGCAGTTTCGAGACTGTCGGAAAGCAGGATGATTCTGAATATGATGTTGAACAGGCTTGGATGAGGGTACGCAACCAAACTGTAGAGAAGAAGAAAAAGTTTAACTTAAAAACTTGGTTGCCTTATGCGGCCTTGGTCGCTATTGCCTTTCTATAGGGCTCTATTTTATGAACAGACCTGCGGAGCCGGATTGGACTGCTGAGGCAGATGTATTGAAAAACATAAATCAACCGACTTTACTGTTGGATAATGGGGAACGGATTCCGTTGAAGCAGGATAGTTTTTCGATTCAGCAGGGCAATATGGTGATTCGGAATAATCTGGTTGGACAACTTTCGTATGAGTCGGACCGGGAGCAACCTTCAGATGAAGAAAAGCTGTCTTGGAATCACTTGGTGATACCGAAAGGGAATGCTTACGAACTGGAGTTGGCAGATGGAACACACGTTTGGCTGAATGCTGAATCAGAGTTATCTTATCCGACTCGCTTTGCAGGAGAAATGCGCGAGGTCCGGTTGAAAGGAGAGGCGTTCTTCGATGTGGCTAAGAATCCGGACTGTCCTTTTGTGGTGAGGACGGATGAGGTCGCAGTCCAGGTTTTGGGAACCTCTTTCAATGTCTCGGCTTATCAGTCCGAGCAAATGGCTCGTGTCACACTGGTAGGAGGTTCTGTGGCTGTAAAAGCGAATGGTGGCGAAGAATTCCGGATTGTCCCCTCCGAGCAGTTCTGTTATAATAAGGAAAGCCGTAAGTCCGGGATACGGGTTGTAGACACGGATTTATATACATCTTGGGTAAAAGGAGAATATATTTTCAAAGATGCCGCGTTAGAGGAAATCTTTAATAAGTTGTTGCATTGGTATGATTTTACCGTCCGGTATCAAAATGAACAGTTGAAAGATAAGCGTTTTTCTTTGGTCATAGACCGGAAAATCAGTTTGGAGCAATTATTGGAGTTGATCAGTTTTACGTCGGATGTAAAATTGGAACGAAGCCAAGGAAATATCATTTATGTTAAACAAAAAGAGAGGAGGTATGATGACTTAGATATCATGAAAACTACAAAAAGGAGACAGTATGTACCAGATACTGTCTCCCGTAACAGATTACTAAACATTTTTATAACTCAGTTTAAACCTGTAAGATACAAATTTATGGAAAAAGTAGACATGGGGCTTTTTGTGTATGCACAAAAAGTCTTAAAGCACTCGTTATTTTTATTTTTACTCATCAATTTATTAAGTATTTCGCCGGATATTTCGGCTTCAACCACTCTTTTAGAGCAAAAGTACACGTTGAATTTATCTTTTAAAGACGCCCGTTTGGAGCAAGTTCTGGATGCTATTATGAAACAATCGGGAGTGAAAATAGCCTATAGTAGTGATGAACTTCAAAAGGACCAGGTGGTATCGGTGGATATCCAGACTTCTGATATTTTGACAGCATTACGCTCTGTATTGGGCGACGGTTATTCTTTTTAAACAAATTGAGGATTATATCGCAATCGCCCGGAAAGAGATATCCGATGATCGGATATCGTCAATATTGCTGACGATATCCGATGAGCTCGGATATCGTCAGCAATATTGCTGACGATAGAAATTGGACTATACAAGGACAGGTTCTTGAAAATATAGAACCTCCTTTTCCGTTGGCTGGAGTTAATATTGTAGTAAAAGGGACAACCTTGGGTACAGTCAGTGATGGAAATGGTTATTTTAGCATTAAGGCTCAAAAAAGGAGATGTTTTAATTTTCCGATATATTGGTTTTAAAGATTATGAATATGTTGTCTCACGTGCAATTAGTAACTTAACAGTTTCTTTGAATGCCGAATCGGAAAAGCTGGATGAAATTGTGGTGACGGGGATCTCGGAAGAAAAGAAATTGAACTCGATTTCGTCTGTATCTTCTTTAGATATCAGTAAAAATCTGTCGACTAAACCAATTACATCCCTTTCTCAATCTCTGCAAGGAGGGATTACGGGATTGAATGTGACACAAAATTCTGGTCTACCGGGTGCTGATGCTGCAACAATTAAGATTCGCGGTATTTCTTCATTGGAGACCAATAATGATCCTTTAGTCTTAGTTGATGGCATTCCGATGGATATGAATCAATTGGACCCGAATACGATTGAAAGTGTGACGGTTTTGAAAGATGCGGCTGCAGCAGCAATTTATGGTGCTCGTGCTGCCAATGGTGTGATTGTCGTAAAACGAAGCGAGGTATGCCAGGAAAGGTAAATGTTTCTTACAATGGCTATTTTGGCTTGCAGGAAGCAACGTATTTACCTGAATTTATAGATGGAGCCGGATATATGGAGATGGTTAATGCTGCAAACTTGAATATAGGTGGAAATGCAGTTTATTCTAAAGAGGCAATAGAAGCAACTCGTAACCATACTGATCCGATCAATTATCCGGATACTGATTGGGCAGATTGGTTATTCAAAACGGGTTCGCTGCAAAGTCATTCGGTTGCTGTTTCAGGAGGTAGTAATTTAGCTCGTTTCGCTTTGACTGTGAATTATTTGAAAAATAATGGATTAGTTGAAAATACTAATTCAGATCGATTGAATATTCGTGCTAATACATCTGTTAACTTGTTGGATAATTTGTCTGTGAATATGGACTTCAATTCTTATCGGACAAATAGAGAAAAAACCATTATTTGATAATGGTGGGGATATTTTTACCTATATCTATCGTACACCACCTACGACAGTTATCCATTATCCAATGAAAGAAGGCAGTGATATTGTTTATTATGGGAATAGACCTGAGCAGCGTAATCCTGCAGCGATTATTGAACGTGGTGGAATTCGAACTAATTTGGAAGATAATATTAGTATCAATATTGCGCCTCGTTGGGAGATTATCCCTAAATTGATAGTTCGGGGACAATATTCATATCGAATCAGTAGCAGTGCACAACGGGATGAGCGAGAAGCCTATAACTTTTTTGATTACAATTCTGGTGCATTTTTACAAACATGGGGAGCGAGTTATGGAGCTTCCAAAAGATCGTTCAAGTTATTACTATTTGGGTGGAACAGCCGAATATACATTTGAAAAGCGAAAGCATCGCCTGTTCACTATTGCCGGTTATAATCAAGAATTAACCAATAGTGGCGATTGGGATCGTTGGTCCATGGTTTCTTTGTTTGCAAAGGCCAATTATACGTTTGATTCTCGATATTTGTTGGAGGCGACTGTGCGTCGGGATGGCTCTTCTCGTTTTGGAAAAGGCAACAAATTTGGGGTTTTCCCTCTGTCGGAGCTGGGTGGAACTTACATGAAGAGGCTTTTATGAAGCCATTGAAGGATCAGATTTCCGAGTTTAAAGTGAGAGCTTCCTATGGTTTGTTGGGCAACGAAAATATTGGGTTATATAAGTATCAGTCGTTGATCGATGCGGGCAATGGTAATGAGACTGTATTTGGAAATCCGGATATTACATGGGAAACTTTCCATATGCTGAACATTGGTGCGGATATTCGTCTCTTCAAAGATCTATCTATTACTTTTGATTATTATGATAAATTGACAATCGATATGATTATTACACCGCCGACTTCATATATCGGAGGTACTTCTTCAGCACCGTTAAATTCAGGTGAAGTTCGTAACAGAGGGTGGGAATTGGATTTTACGTATGGAAAACAGTTGACAAAGGATTTTGGGTTTAGTATACATGGTGGTCTTTCACAAAATAAAAACAAAATAGAAGAACTGTTTGGTGCTCCTTATGATCATGGTAATCGCATTCATCAAGTAGGATATGCATTGAATAGTCATTATGTCTATCCGACAGATGGTTTGTTGCAAGAAAATGATTTTGTGAAGGATGCTTCTGGAAATTTGAAACCGAAAGATGGCGTTGTTATTTTTGACGGGCAAAAACCGGGAGATATCCATTATTTGGATCAAAACGGGGATGGTCGTATTACGACAGATGATCGTGTTATCCGGGGAGATGATCAGCCCAATTTGAATTATTTTGCCAATATTACGTTGGATTATAAAAACTGGAATCTGGAAGTGTTATTTCAGGGTGTGCAAGGAGTGGATGCTTATTATTCCGAACCCTATTCTTTTGGTTTGAACGTAGGAGGAGACGGGCAAACTCCTTTAGCAGTCCAGAAAGACTATTGGACTCCGACAAACACGACTGCACGTTATCCGAGAATGGCTCCTAACTCTTCTTATGGTAGTAACCAGCATACATCTGATTTTTGGCATTTTGATGCCAGCTATTGTCGTGTTAAATACATTCAGTTGGGCTATTTGTTCGATCAAATGGGACTGAAAAAAATAGGAATCTCTAATATCCGGATCTATGCCAATGTTCAAAATCCGTTTACGTTTGCCAAGGAAAAATTGGTTGATCCAGAAAGCCGTGGGCAACGAGGATCTTATCCATTAGTGAAAACTTATTCTTTGGGACTTAGTTTGAATTTCTAATAATAAAAGGTTTGATTATGAAACAATATAATTTTTTAAAATAGCTGTACTTTCGTCTATATTGTTGATTGGAACTACTGGATGTGAAGATTTTTTGACAAAAGACCATCCAACGGCAACAACAGACGATGAATTTTGGAAGACGATGAATGAGTGTGAAAACGCATTAGGGCAATGCCGTTCATGGCCGAAAGCCGGACATGGTGGGGATGATTTAAGTTTTGTATGTATGGAAGGTATGACAGATAATATGTATTTTTTGTCCAATTTTGAACAGCGTATTGTCATGATGGGAAATGGTTCTTTGGTTCCTCCTACATCTAATAATTCACCTTCTTCTTGGGAATCGACTTTTTGGACTTGGCGTTATTATTATCAGAAAATCCATCGCTGCTGCCGTTTCTTGGAACACGTGGATGCAGCCTATTTTTCGGATGAATCTGAACGAACACGTATGAAAGTGGAAGCGCGGACATGGCGGGCTTGGTACCATTTGAATTTGTTGCGGTGGTATGGCCGGAATGATGGTATACCTATTGTTGATAATTCTTTAGATCCTACGGAAGTGTATATCGGGCGTAATACGGTGGAAGAGTGCCTTGATTTCTTAAATCGGGAGTTTGATGAGATCCTAAATGTTCAAGATGAAAAGGCTTTTCCTTTCTTGTGGGACGAAGGACGCCGTGACCGTATCTGCCAGGCAGTGGTCTTGGCTATGAAGATGGACATTAACTTGCAGTTCAAGAAATATGATTTGGCAAAAGCGGCAGCAAAGCGCTTAATAGATTCGAGAGCATTTGAACTGTACTATGATACGGAATCTGAACCTTCGGATCTGTCAGCTAATTATCGCAACTTGTTTACCTATAAAGGAGAGCAGAATAAAGAACGTATCTTCTTTACCAAAGATGGTGCAAACGATATATGGTTCCGTAATATGGGGACGCCATTGGGAGGACAAGGTTGTGCTGCTCCTTTAAAATCACTGTTGGATACATATGAAACAATAGATGGTAAGACGATCCAATCTTTGCCTGCATCCGAACGTCAACAATACGAAAAGAATCCGTTGTATAAACCACGTGATCCTCGTTTGGCTGCTACTTATATACTTCCAGGAGATAACTCTTCTATCTCTAATTATACCTATACGCCGTTTGATCCTGGAAGTAGTGACTATGTTGGCAAGACTGGTGCTTCGCGTTCTGGGTATATGTTGAAGAAGTTTATTGATGAAAATGACCGTTCTACAGGCTATGGATCGTTAGATTTTCCTCTGTATCGCTATGCCGAAGTGCTGTTAGATTATGTAGAATGTTTGGTTGAAACGGGGATTGGCAAAATCCGGATGTTGAGACTTATATCAATATGATCCGTCATCGTGCAGGATTACCGGCTATGGACAAGTCTGTTTATAACACACAGGAGAAGGTGCGCGAACTGTATATCGTCGTGAACGTCGTGTGGAACTTTGTTTTGAAAACAAACGTTATGATGATATTCGTCGTTGGGGAATTGGGACGGAAACAATGAGTGGTCCCGATTTATGGAGCTTGGAATCCGAATGATGAGGCTTTCGTATTGATAGAAACCCGTGCTTGTGTGTTTCCGAAATATGACTCTTGGCCATTACCACAACAAGAGGAAACGGCTAATTCAATATAAAACAACCTACAGGCTGGTGATTGGAATTTGAAATGTAGAGTGTCATAACATTTATGACGATCTTTTGGGTATGGAATTTACAGCTTAACACGGAATGAAAGTATATTCATCCCGTGTTAAGCTGTAAATTCCATGGTCAAATAATGTTTATTAGTAAAGCGGATTTTATTTTGAAACATACTTTTGTGTGACAGATTGTTTTTTTGCTTATCCAGCCAGTGCAGACGTAATGAACATGTAAATCATCATGCCGATAATGTCGTTTGTGATGGTGATAAACGGTCCGGTGGCCAAAGCAGGGTCGATCTTCAGTTTATCGAGAGTCATGGGGACCAGTGTTCCGAAGACACTGGCGAACATCACGACCGCAAACAAGCTTAAGAAACCGATAAGCGGTGATGCCTCTGTCGCCTAACATAAAGAAATTATAGATAAATACGACTAAACTGATGATGCTGGCGTTAATCAGTGAAACGACAACTCTTTCAAGATCTGAGGCAGAATGTTACCTTCCTTCAAGCTGTTGTTGGCCAGGCCTTGTACCACGATGGCGGAAGACTGGATGCCGACATTTCCGCCTGTTCCTCCAATCAACGGAATAAACAGCGCCATCTTGGGGTTGACGGCAAAATTCCCTTCGAAATTACCTAAGATCAGGGAGTTCCCGATACCGCCTATCATGCCGATCAGCAGCCAAGGTAGGCGGGCGGCGGTTTGGGTGAATACATTATCCGAGGTTTCCACGTCTTGCGAGATACCGGATGCCAACTGGTAATCACGCTCGTGTTGTTCGCGGACTTCATCCATAACGTCATCGATCGTGATACGTCCGACGAGACGCCCGATGCTGTCGATAACAGGTAGGGGCGACCAGGTCATATTTTTCGATCGTTTCGGTCACCTCTTCGATACTGTCACTGTCGCGGACGGAGATCGGGTCTTTCTTCATCACATGCTTGATCTTCGAGACGGAAGGATTAGTGATCAGCTTCTGCAGGGGGAGGACTCCGCGAAGGCGCTCATCATCGTCAACTACATAGACGTAATAGATCTCATCCATGTCTTCAGCTTGCTTGCGCATCTCGTCGATACATTTGGGCATACTCCAATTCTCGTTCACCACGATCATCTCGGTACCCATCAAACCGCCGGCGGTGTCCTCGTCGTATTTCAACAAGTCCACGATATCACCGGCCTGCTCTACGTCCTCGATATGCGAAAGATCTCTTCCTGGGTATCTTCGTCCAACTCACGCATCAGGTCTACAGCGTCGTCGGTCTCCATATTGTCCACGAAGCGTTTGGCAATCAGTTCGTTCGGAAGTTCTTTCAGCAACTTGTGACGGTCTTCTTCATCCAGTTCCATCAGAACATCCGCTGCCTTTTCACCATCCATCAGCAGATAGAGGTAGATAGCTTCTTGCAAATCAAGCTCCTGGTACAGTTCGGCTATGTCTGCCGGATACAGTTCGTCCAGTATCTCCTTAATCTTAGCATCATCCTTCTCCGTGATGATGTCTTTTAGATGGTCTATATATTCTTTCGTCAGTTCAATCATGCTTTGGAGAATTTAGGATTTATGATTTATGATTTGTGAAACAATGCAAGCTCCATAAGTCATAAATCATAAATCTGAAATCATAAATCTTTTAAGTTTCGCTCCGTTATCAGCGTCAGTTCCACGAACTGCTCTACGGAAAGCTGTTCCGGTCGTTTGTTAAAGATCGGGGAGCGAATAATCGGGACAATCCTTACCCAGCAGAGGTTTCATGGAGTTGCGCAATGTTTTGCGACGTTGGTTGAACGAGGTTTTGACAACCGTCTTGAAAAGCTTCTCGTCACATCCCAACGATTTTCGGTCATTGCGCACCATCCGTATCACCGCACTCTTGACCTTTGGAGGCGGATCGAATACATTCTCGCTGACCGTAAACAGATATTCCACTTCGTACCAGGCCTGTAGCAGGACGCTCAGGATGCCGTATGTCTTACTGCCCGGACCGGCAGCAAGACGTTCGGCCACCTCTTTCTTGTATCATACCCGAACAGCAGGGAATATGTTCCTTGTAGTCGAGCACTTTGAAAAATATCTGACTGGATATATTATAAGGATAATTGCCAATCACACAAAACTGGTCCGGAAACAACTTGCCGAGATCCAGACGCAGAAAGTCTTCGGCCAAAATCTTGCCTTCCAAGACGGGAAAGTTCTGTTCCAGGTAATCGACCGATTCCATATCCAGCTCCACTACTGTCAGATCGTGTCCTTTTTCCAGTAAGAATTGGGTGAGACGCCCATCCCTGGGCCAATTTCAGTACAGGTAACTGCTTGTAATCGGACAATGTATCTGCAATACGCTCAGCTATTTGCAGATCCTTTAGGAAATGTTGCCCTAATGCTTTTTTGGCTTAACTAATCTCATCCACTTCTTCGGTGTAATGTGTTTTCGTTTTTAAATATTATGCTTATCTTTGCAGGCGTACAAAAATACAACAAATAATTTAAAGTCATCTACGTATAATGGATTTTAAAGCAATTCTACGCACGTTTCTCAAGATAATTCTCCCGCTTGCATTCGGTTGTTTACTCCTTTGGTATCTGTACAGTAAGATGGATATTGGCGAGATCTGGAATGTGATTCGTAAGGGGGTCCGCTATGAGATTATTCTTTTTTCCCTTTTGTTTGGCTTGGGAGCCAATATTGTCCGGGGATTGCGTTGGGGACTGCTGATTCGTTCGTTAGGTGATAAGGTGAAGACCTGCAATGTGATTTATGCTGTGTTGGGGAATTATGCTGTGAACCTTGTGCTACCACGTGTCGGTGAAGTCTGGCGTTGCGGGATGATAACCAAATATGACAAGATCCCGTTTACCCGCCTGTTGGGGACGCTGCTGATCGACCGTGTGAGCGATACCATCATGGTCGGGCTGATCACAATGTCCATCATTATCTTCAATTTTGATTTTTTCCATAGTTTCTTTGCGAAGAACCCTGCGTTGCTGGATGGTTTTCAGTCCATGTTCAACTCGATATGGATTTATGTGGCCGGCGTAATTTTTATTGCCGGAATTTGGTTTATATTCACATATATGAGTAACTTTACGCTGGTCAAGAAAGCAAAGTCGATGTTGCAGAACATCTGGGATGGAATGAAGAGCATCTGTCTGATGAAGCGTAAAGGTCTTTTCGTTATTCAAACCCTGTTGATCTGGACAGGATATTTCCTGTATTTCTACATCACTTTCTATGCTTTCGATTTTACCCGTGATTTGGGTGTGACGGTCGGTCTGATCGCTTTTACGATGAGTAGTATCGCTGTGGCGGTACCCGTGCAGGGGGGGATTGGTCCGTGGCATTTTATGGTGATCGCCACTTTGATGTGCTTCGGAGTAAAAGAAACCGATGCTGCGGCTTTTGCTCTGGTGGTGCATACGGTGCAAACTGCCTGGCTCGGAATTACGGGACTGTTTGGTGTGATGGCGCTACCTTTTGTAAACAAAGGAATTGACAATGGACAATTGACAATTGACAATTAAATGCCCGTTGTCCATTCGATATATAACATTAATTATTAACCTAATTGTCAATTGTTCATTGATTAAGTTGTCAATTGTCAATTAAAACGCAGTTTTATTTATGTCCGCAGAAATCAAAAATCTTTCTCCGCAGCCAGTTTGGGGTTATTTCTATGACCTTACGCAAATCCCTCGTCCGACCGGACATATGGAGGCTGTAACCCGTTTTATGGTAGCTTTTGGTAAAGGATTGGGATTGGAAACTTTGCAGGACGAAGTGGGAAACGTTTTGATTCGTAAACCGGCTTCTCCGGGAATGGAAGGACACAAAACCGTGACCATGCAGTCTCACCTCGATATGGTTCCGCAGAAGAACTCTTCGGTAAAACATGATTTTCTAACTGATCCGATCGATGCTTATATAGATGGAGATTGGGTGAAAGCACGCGAAACGACATTGGGTGCTGATAACGGTATGGGTGCTGCTTTTGCTATGGCTGTCCTGGCGGATAAGACATTGACGCACGGTCCTCTGGAAGCCCTTTTTACCATTAACGAAGAAGTGGGGATGGATGGCGCAGTCGGTTTGAAGCCGGGTTTCCTGAAAGGGGAAATCCTGTTGAACTGTGATTCAGAGGAAGAAGGCGAGTTGTTTGTCGGTTGTGCTGGTGGCGCCGATCTGAATGTCTCCATGCAATTTAAGGAAGATACTTATATTCCGGAGGGCGATGTTGCCGTGAAAATCAGCCTGACCGGCTTGAAAGGCGGTCACTCCGGTGTGGATATTCATTTGGGACGTGCGAATGCGAATAAGCTGATGTTCCGTTTTTGAAAGAGGCCGTACGCGATTATGGGGCTCGTCTGTCATCTGTCGACGGCGGTTCGTTGCGCAACGCTATCCCGCGTGAAGCTTTTGCCGTAATAACAATTCCTGGAGATAATGTGGAAGCTCTTTGGGAGCTTGTGTCCGATTATCAGGAAATGTACCGCTACGAATATAAGGGCATTGAACACAATATTAATTTTACGGCCGAAATGACCGATATGCCGGCAACTCTGATTCCGGAAGAGATTCAGGATGATCTGATCAATGCGATAGAAGGCTGCCAGAACGGTGTGATCAGTATGCTGGTCGATTTTCCGGGTACGGTCGAATCGTCTACAAACTTGGCAATCGTCAAGTCCTCGAACGAAATGATCGAGATTCAGATTTTGGTTCGCAGTTCGTCCGAGAGCCGCAAGGAAGCTGTTTGTTCGAGTTTGGAAAGTATTTTCTCTCTAGCCGGGGCGAAGGTGGAATATTCGGATGGTTACGGCGGATGGCAGCCGAATATCGATTCGCCGATCCTGAAAATCATGCAGCAAGCTTATTTGGATTTGTACGGAAAGAAGCCGGAGGCTAAGGTTATGCATGCCGGTCTGGAATGCGGTATCATTCAGGAATCCTATCCTGATATGGACATGATCTCTATCGGTCCGGACTTGCAGCATCCGCATTCTCCTGACGAGCGTGTCAGCATTCCGTCTGTTGCCCGTACGTGGGACTTTATTGTTACGACGCTTGCGAGAATCTGATTCGTATATACATTATATAATAATATAATAGGAAGCTTCCGGTGGATCTTTTTCATCGGAGGCTTTTTTGTTGCCACAATGTCAACTGTGAAGTTTTCTTGCGTTGTGCATGCTGAATGATCTCCTTTCTCGGTATGAAAAGTAGGAATTGTATGTATATTGAGGATATGTATATTGTCTCGTAGGTGATGTTTTTTGTTTTTTTGCGGGAAAACTCTTTTTTGCAAGTTTGGCAATTTCGTAATATATTGATTATTAGGTGTACTTGTGATCTTGAAAGGTACACGCGTACGTATGTTTATGAGGGTAAAATAGACAAAAATTGGGATGTAATTAATTTTATATCAACAAGATAGGTCCATAAAATAAAATGACTAAAAAAACGTACGTTTAAATTCGTCATTTTTCAGCTACAAAAATACATATACTTTTTGAACCTGCAATTCTTTCCTCAAAGATTTTTCTTTTTCTATATTCTTTCTTATCAATTAGATAGCTTAACATGTACGAAAAACCACCTTTTTATCACAAACCATTTAAACCCTCCCCCAAAATGACTAAAAAAAAACGTACGTTTTCATTAGTCATTTTATAGGATGATCCCAAAGAGGGATTTATAGAACTGAATTTCATTATATATAGTATTATTAATTAAATTATTAGATTATGAACAAAAAGTTTTCTACTCTTGTAGCCGGTGTTCTGCTGGCTTCTGGTGTCGGAGCTTCTGCGCAGACGTTTAATCCTCAGGTTTTTTCTAGTGAACCTGAAATTCGTCAGGCCAAGTATTATGCTTTAGGCGTAGGAAGTGGGGCAACTAATGTTGTAAGCGTTACAGAAACTGCCGATGGAACTCTCGCTTTTAAATCGGTTGCAGCAAACTCATTGAATTCTTTGGCAAAAGTTGATTCCGCTTTGTGGACGGTTTCTGCTAATGTGACAGGTGATGGTGGTGCTACTCGTTTTGTTATGACAAACAAGGCAACAGGTGCTACTTTTTCTTTTGATCCGAAGAATGCAGTAAAAGAAACGGGTACATCTACTTCTGCTGTTTCAGGTAATGCAGCTGAAGTTGGTGGTGCTTTGACACAGTGGATTTGGTATAACAGCCGTTACAATGTTTCTAACTCTTTACAAGCCTCCGAAGTTGTTTCTATGGACTTTGCCGGTGGTGACTCTACTTTGGTGATTCGTGTAGATGCTGCTACTAACGTTATTTATGCAGCAAAAGATTCGAAACAAAAACTGCAATCAGGTACAGCTTTACAGATCTTGACTCCGGGTTCTTGGGTAATGTCTGCTGAAGACCTGAACACAAAGGGCGATGATGTTAAGTACATGCAGTTGTCTTTTTGCAGAGGATATCGACAAAAATCCGTTTGCCGATAAGTATCAAGCCCAGGTCCTGAGAAGTAGTGGTACTCCTTCTTCTCCTTATGAAGTTCTGCGTAACAAAAAAGGTGGATATACACCAGCACAAGATGAATATCTGTTTTTGAACAAATTGAATGACGAAGGAGAATTGTCTTATAACTATTTACGTCTTGATACGTCTTATTATGAAAGTACTGGTGCTTCTTTCAAACTGTATAATCAGTTGACAACATCGGCTGCAATCATGGAAAAAAGATGCCGCAGGCAATTTGGTTACACCGGTTAATGGTTATAATGTGATTGATACATTAGGCTATAATTTGCCGGACGATGCATTCCGTTTCAAATTCACAAAGGACCTGTTGACAGACTCTTTGCAAGTCGAATCTTTCTCTCAGTTTGTTGAGTTGGCAAATGCCGTGGCTCCGAAAAGCCAGAAAGGAAGCGAAGTGACATATTGGACAATGTTGAATGATGATGCCCGTGTAGATGGTGGAATTTCTGGTAGCATGGCAACTGGTTTTAAACCAGGTGTTCAGAATAATACGAAGCTGTTTACAGTGTTGTCACATTGTACTTTGGTAGACGAAGCTAAGAATGTCGTTACTTTCTATGATGACGATGTGCTTGCTGGAAGACCTGTTGAAAACCACGTAAATCTTTTTGGCTTACGCCGACGGTATCGATTCTGATTATGCAAGTATCGCTGACGGTGTTTACACGATCAAAAATGTGAAAACTGGTGAATATTATGGCGTTCACATTTATGATGCAGACTCTGTAGCTGAATATACTGGAGGTGATGTTATCAAGAAAGATCATTCTGCTCTTCGTGCAGAAATTTCTCCGGTTCAGGTAACTAACCGTGAGTTCGATGCACAGAACGATTATCAGATCCAGTTGAGAAAAGGTACTAAAGACGGCCAGTACAAGTTGAATGGTATAGAAGTTGTCTTTGAACCGGTTTCTGCTGACGCTGTTGCTGACAAACACAATGGATACAAATTTTTGGAAGATCAGGATCTGGATGTAAATCGTTATACATACAACTACTGGCATGCTTATACAGCTGATAAATACCTGAACAAGAATGCTGAAGACTCTGTTTTTGAACGTATTGACTGAAGATGCTGGCCGTTTCTCAATTGAAGCTGCTCAAGCTGCTGAATTCGGTTATGATGTAGATGCTCGTGGTGCTAATACTTATATTCCGACATTGGCTCAGTTGGAAAGACGTCTTTATACGGTTTCTGCACCTTACGGACGTAAGCTCTATGTAAACAAAGAACACCAGATCATGGCAACGACAAATCCGGCTAGCACAGATGCTGTAACTTCTTTCTATTTCAAAGAAAACAATGAATTTACGAAGGGTGAAGATCTGACTTGTTATTATGCTTTGATTAATAACAATGGCTTGAATAAAGCTGGTGTTGTCGACAACGATGAAGATGCTCTGCTGCGTGCTCAGGTATTGACTGAAACAAGAACTTCTGTATTTGCTATCGCTAAGAGCGATGCTCTCTGTATCGCCGTTTCAACAATACGGCTTTGGGTGAAAGTGCAACAGATGGTCGTGACAGTTTGAGATTCTTTGAAAATGTTCGTAAAGAATATCTGATGGATGAAAACAACCGCGAAGGTGGTTTGATGGATGCTAACGTGAATTATGTAGGTATGTGGACTGCTAACAAGGCTACAGGTCTTTGCCTTCCAGATCGATACAGCTGTGATCAACCGTGACAATGGTGATATCAAACCTCAGTATCTACTTTCTGTTGCTCATAATGATTTCGCGGGTACAGATACAATTCCTTGTACGGAAGCAGACGGAACTCACCGTGATGAAAATGGTAACTTGGTAGATGCTAACCACTGTATCCATGCTATTCCGGGTAAGGCTGCATTTGAAAGAGGTAAATATGTAGTTAGCTTCGCTGATTCTGCTGCTGCTAATGGTTACAAGAAACCGTACACAGATGTAACTGCTGGTTATGTTCGCGTAGGTTTTGTTGAAGCTATCAAACAGGCTGATACATTGTGGGTTTTGACAGACGAATTCAAGGCTTTGGCAAATGATAAGATCGATTTTGCAAGATTACAAGCTGTAAATGATTCTTTGGTGGCTGCTGGTGCAACCAAGATTAAGAATGTGTTGACTGGCGTCAACCACAAAAATTATACTTGGTCATTCCGTTATGTGAATCCTGAAGCTGCCGGTAATGTGGAAGAAGAAGGTAATGCTAACAAATTCTTGTTCGAATCAAACAACTATGATGGTGAAAAGATTGCTCCTGAAAACGGCTCTTGGTTGAAGATCCAGAATGGTTGCGTTGTCTTGACTAAGAATCCTTCTTATTTCTCTAACGCTAAGACTGGTGGTGACGGTGCCCTGATCTTCAACGTTGAAAACAAAGAAGATGATCAATTGGCAACAGACAACGAAGAAATTGCAACATCAGAAGTAACTGTAATCGCTCAGCAGGGTGCTGTACGTGTTGCTAATGCTGCCGGTAAGAAGGTTGTTGTTTCTAACATCCTTGGCCAGACAGTAGCTAACACAGTTATCACTTCTGACAATGCTGTAATTGCTGCTCCTCAGGGTGTAGTTGTAGTAGCTGTTGAAGGCGAAGAAGCTGTTAAGGCTATCGTTAAGTAATAATAGAAAATTCATCATCAGGTAGGGATACGAGCAATCGTATCTCTGCTCTGAAAAAGAATAAGATTTTATAAATCAAATAATTCTAAATTTTACCGTGCAGCTTTC
>VOFB01001457.1_pt1 | contig 26791 bp, 40 predicted proteins | sample 5384141 | NCBI WGS metagenome assembly VOFB01 (sample SAMN12384721, study PRJNA508395) | human gut metagenome | isolation source: healthy gut A | host: Homo sapiens | reverse complement strand
TTGATTTTGACGACGACCACCACAAAATGCGGCGGCATGATCCTCTGCAAGAAGGAATACGCCGCGGCAATCGATAAGGCGATTTTCCCGGGCACGCAGGGCGGCCCGCTGGAGCATGTCATCGCGGGCAGGCGGTCTGCCTGAAAGAGGCGATGACACCGGAGTTTAAGGCGTATCAGCACCAGATTGTGCTGAACGCGCGCGCGATGGCGGCGGAATTTACGAAGGAAGGGATTCGCCTCGTCTCCGGCGGTACGGATAATCACCTGATGCTGCTGGATTTGACGGGAACCGGCGTGACGGGCAAGGCGCTCGAGGCGCTGCTCGGTCAGGCCAACATTACGGTCAACAAGAACACCATTCCGAAGGAAACGCTCAGCCCGTTTGTGACCAGCGGCGTGCGCATCGGTACGCCTGCGGTGACGACCCGCGGCATGAAGGAAGCGGAAATGAAGCAGATTGCCGCGCTCATCACGCGCGTCATTCGCGAGGGCGAAGGGTGTCTGCCGGAGGTCAAGCAGGAGGTTCTCGCCATTTGCGCCAAGCATCCGCTATATGCCGACTGCGTTTGCGATTAAAATGGATGGAAGACGACGTGTGCGCGCGATGCATGCGTCGCTTTTTGCGTATAAACGATTGCGTAGAATCGCCCTGAGCAAAGCTTTGAAGATTTGAAGACTTCGGCGGAAGGAAGGCGGGCATTGCCCGCTTTTTTGACGTATTGACAGGCTATGGGGTTGGGGGGTAAAATATATAAAATGGGTTCGCTTTGGGAGGATAAAAATACATGATCAATCTGGATCATGCGGCGACAACGCCGCTCAGGCCGGAAGCGCTGAACGCCATGCTCCCGTATTTTACGGAGCATGCGGCGAACGCTAACGCGCTTTATGCCGAAGGGCGGCGCGCGCGGGCGGCGATTGACGCTGCGCGTCGGCAGATTGCGGAGGCCATTCACGCTAAACCGGCCGAAATCTATTTCACGGGCAGCGGATCGGAAGCCGACAACTGGGCGTTGTTCGGCGCGATGCGCGCTATGGCTGGAAAAAACCATATCGTGACCACTCAAGTTGAACACCATGCGATTTTGAACGCCTGTGCGGCGCTGAAAAAGCTCGGGTATGAGGTAAGCTATGTGCCGGTCGATCGTCAGGGATGATGTTGATCCGGAGGCGATTGAAAGCGCCGTTCGCCCGGAAACCGGCATGGTTTCCGTGATGCTGGCCAACAATGAAGTGGGAACCATACAGCCCATTTCTGAAATCGCCAAAGTTGCGCATATGCATGGCGCGCTGATGCATACCGACGCGGTGCAGGCTGTCGGCCACATTCCCGTTGACGTCGAGGCGCTTGACGTGGACTTACTGTCGCTCTCCGCGCACAAGTTTTATGGGCCGAAGGGCATTGGCGCGCTGTACATCAGAAACGGCGTAAAAATGACCAATCTCATTTACGGCGGCGAACAGGAACGCGGCCTGCGTGCAGGCACGGAAAACACACCTGCCATCGTCGGCATGGGCAAAGCGCTGTCGCTTTCCTGCGCGGAGCTTGAACAGACCGCAGAACGGATTCGCGCGCTTCGAAACCTGCTGGAAGGCGAGATTACGCGCCGTTTTCCAAATGCAATCGTCAACGGAGACCGAGAAAATCGCCTGCCGGGGACGCTCCATGTAACGTTTCCCGGCGAGGACACCAGCATGCTCCTGATGCGGCTGGATATGGAGGGTATTGCGGTATCGGCAGGCAGCGTGCGCGGCCGGCGCAAGAGAGCGCTCCCATGTGATTCGCGCCATGCATGTGCCGGAAGGCGCGGATGTGCGCTTCTCGCTGGGCAATGAAAATGATGAAACGCAGATTCGGCAGGCGGTTGACGCGCTCTGCCGGGTGATGAACGGATAAAGGAGTCTTTGAATCGGATGATTTACGGCAATAAAGAGGGTATACGCGATTCGATGCTGGCTAAGCTGGAAACGCTGTACGATATCGAAATTCCGACAGAGGTCTTCGCCCCGGCGGAGCTGCTCGATGCGCTGGCGGCGTTTTCCTGCGCAATCAACCGGGAAATCAGCATGTATATCTCGCGCAGCGGCGAAGTGCTGGATATCACCATCGGCGGAATCAGCAGCGTCGATTTGAAGGATATGCATCTGCGCCGCAACACAAAGCGCCTGAGCATGGTGCGCTGCATCCATACGCATCCGGGCGGAAATCCGCAGCTTTCCGATGTGGATATCAGCTCTCTGCGCGCCATGCGTTTTGACGCAATGGCTGCCGTCGGCGCAAAGGACGGCTATGCAACCGGCATACAGTCGGCTTTCCTCGGTTCATACGTCGGCGGCGTCAATCAGGTTCACCTGACGAATATCGTGTCGATCCATAAGCTGCCGCAGCGCGCGTTGGATGGATGCGATTGAGCGTGCGGACGACGAGGTGCTGATCGGTGCGCCGAACAGCACGCAGGAGGAGCAGGAACGCGCTTTTCTGGTGGGGCTGGACAGCGACGAATCGCTGCTGGAGCTTGCGCGGCTGGCCGAAACCGCCGGCGCTCAGGTTGTCGGAACCATGCTCCAGCGCAAAACGCGCCCGGACACGGCCACCTATATCGGAAGCGGCAAGGCGGACGAACTCTCTGGCGTGTCAGGCCAGAGACGCGGACGTTGTGATCTTTGACGACGAGCTATCCGGCGTGCAGACGCGAAATCTCGAAGATATTTTGCGCGGCGCAAAGGTCATCGACCGAACGACGCTGATTCTGGATATTTTTGCGCAGCGGGCGCAGTCCCGCGAGGGGCGCCTGCAGGTTGAACTGGCGCAGATGGCGTATCAGCTTCCGCGCCTGCTCGGTCACGGCGTGGCCATGCGTCCCGCTGGGCGGCGGTATCGGCACGCGGCCCGGGCGAAACGCGGCTGGAAATGGACAGGCGGCGCATCCGCAGACGGATGAGCGACCTGCGCCGGGAAATTGATGAACTGAGCGGCCAGCGCAGTCTCCGGCGCGCCCGAAGAGAGAAAAAACAAGGGTGCCGGTTGTGGCGCTGGTCGGTTACACCAACGCTGGAAAATCGACCCTGCTCAATACGCTGAGCGGCGCGGACGTGCTGGCGGAGGATAAGCTGTTCGCCACGCTCGATCCGGTGGTTCGCACGGTCAAAACGCCTGCCGGCGGCGAGTTTTTGCTGGTTGATACCGTTGGTTTCATCAGCAAGCTGCCGCATGCGCTGGTCGATGCGTTTCATTCGACGCTGGAAGAGGCGCTGCTGGCCGATGTGCTGCTGATCGTTTCCGACGGCGCATCCGGCGAGATGATCCGCCAGCACGACGTCGTGCTCGAAGTGCTCTCGTCCCTCGGCGCGGCGGATAAAACCGATGATCGACGTCATCAACAAGGCCGATCTGCCCGGCGTTACGGCAAACGAATGGCCCGGCGCGATTGCAATCAGCGCCAAGAAGGGCGAAGGGCTGGACGCGCTGCTGGAAGCCATCCGCCTCAAACTGCGCGGCGCGGCAAGGCCGATGCGCGCGGTGATTCCCTATGCGCAGGGCGGCCTGCTGGCGAAAATACACGCCGACGGACAGGTGCTCGGCGAGGAATATACGGCGGAAGGCATCGACGTGACGGCGTTGGCCGACGAGCAGCTCTTCGGCCGTCTGGCCGCGCAGCTGGGCGAACAGGCCGTCACGTGGCAGGACTAAGGAAAAGGGGCGAAAAACGGTGTTTTTCTTTACAGACTTTGGCCGCCCTTACGCTTGGCACGACGATGATGTTTGAAGCATGGGGTATATGCTGCCGCAGCAGAACCCGACAGATCTGCTGATTCTGGTCAACAAGACCAACAAAGCGCCGGCGGTTCCCGTGACGCTGGTGAAGCCAAATGTGCAGCCGACGAGAGAATCGGCTTCCGAAAACATTTACATGCGGCCGGAAGCGGCGGCGGCCTTGGAGGCGTTGTTCGCGGGCGCAGCGGAGGACGGGCTGACGCTGTACGCAACGAGCGGCTACCGCAGTTATTCCACGCAAAAGGCGATTTTTGAGCGCAAGCTCGATCGGATGAGCGAAAAGCAGGCCATCTGAGCGTCGCGAAACCCGGCTATTCCGAGCATCAAACCGGCCTTGCGATGGATATCGAGGGCGAAACCACAAAGGGAACCGGGCTGACAGAGGCCTTCGGCGAATCGCCGGAGGGAATCTGGGCGGCGAAGCACTGCGCGGAATACGGCTTTATCATCCGCTATCAAAGGATAAAACGAAGATCACGGGCTACATTTACGAGCCGTGGCATCTTCGGTATGTGGGCAGGAGGCTGCGCAGGAAATCACGGCGCTTGACGTGACGTTTGAGGAATATATCGCCATGGTGCGCAGCGACCGTATTCAATGGTTGCAGGAGGAAACGCAATACGATGATCAGAATCCATAATATGCTGCTGGCCGCCGCGCTGGCCTCTGCGATTGCGCTGCCGTGCGCGGCAGAGTCGCTCAGTCTGGCGGATTTGGCGGACGCGCAGGACGCGCAGATGATCGACATGGACGCGCAGGACGGCGCGTGGACATATCCCATCCCATACGATCTGCTGATGACCAGCGACTATATCGTGCTGGCCAACAAAGGAAAGCCTGCTGGATGAAACCTACGTGCCGCAGGATCTGGTGAAGCTGACCTGCCGAAAAAGATCAGCTCCGATCCGATCCAGATGCGCGGGTTGCCGCGCAGGCGCTCTCGGACATGTTCGACGCGGCGAAGGCGGACGGCGTTACGCTCTACGCCCATTCCGGTTATCGCAGTTATCGCACGCAAAAACCATGTATTCCAACCGCCTGAAGCGGAATAACGGCAAGGACGACGGGGTTGTTGCTTATCCGGGCGCGTCGGATCACCAAACCGGGTTGGGCATTGACGTCATCAATAAGGCCGGTATCGGCAAGAAGTTTACATCCGCATTTGCCAATACCAAAGAGGGCAAATGGATCGCCGAGCACTGCTGGGATTACGGATTCGTCATCCGTTATCAGAAGGAAAAGGAAGAAATCACCCAGATCACCTATGAGCCGTGGCATCTGCGCTATGTCGGCGTTCAGATCGCGCAGTACATGCGTGAAAACAACCTGTGTCTGGAAGAATTCACGAGCGAATGGAAGGAGGCTGCGGCAGCATATCAGGCCGCAGGAAATTGATATGAAAATTATCGACATCTCTCAGGAAATCTATCAGGGCATGCCCGTTTATCCCGGCGACCCGACATTTCAAAGCCATCGTGTGAACAGCTTCAAGCAGGGGGATATGTGCGAGGTCAGCGAGGTGACGATGGGCACCCACTGCGGCACGCATATCGACGCGCCGACGCATATGGTGCCGGACGGTAAGCCGCTGGAGAGCTTCCCGCTGGATTGCTTTATCGGCCCGTGCCGCGTGCTGAACGTTCCGTATCCCGTCATCAGCGAAAAGGCGCTTCAGGAGCTGAATGTTCAGCCGGGCGAGCGCATCCTGCTGCGCACCGACCCGAATGGAAAATACAACAAACACGCGCGCTTTAATCCGTCTGTGCTGAGCATGCGCGCGGCGCAGTATCTGGCGCAGCTCCCGGTGAAGCTGGTAGGCATCGACGCGCCGACGGTGGAAAACATGGAGCTTTGCGACGGCGAGGTGCATGCCGCACTGCTGAAGGCCGGTATTCCGCTGCTGGAAGGGCTTCGGCTTGAGGAAGCGGACAAGGAGAACTACGAGCTGAGCGCGCTGCCGATTCGGCTGATGGGCGAAAACGGCGCGCCGTGCCGCGCGGTTTTGATCGAAAAAGAATAATCGGGCATGCGTTGCCATATGACATTCATCGTGCTATAATAAAACAAGCCAAAGAAAAGGGAGGAGAATGATTCCATGAACATTCTTTTTGACCGGCGGCGCCGGTTTCATCGGTTCTCACACGGCAGTTGAGCTGCTGAACGCGGGGCACGACGTCATCATCGTGGATAATCTGTACAACAGCAGCGCCAAGGCGGTTGAGCGCGTGGAAGAGCTGACCGGCAAGCGCGTGAAGTTCTATTGCGCGGACGCCTGCGATCACGATGCGATGGATCGGATTTTCTCTGAAAACAAGGTGGACGCGGTGATTCACTTTGCGGCCTATAAGGCGGTGGGCGAATCCGTCGCCAAGCCGCTGGAATACTACCGCAACAATCTGGATTGCACACTGACGGTATGCGAAGCGATGAAGAAGCATGGCGTGAAGCGGTTCATTTTCAGCTCTTCGGCTACGGTGTACGGCATTCCGGATCATATGCCGCTGGATGAAACCATGCCCACGAGCTGCACCAATCCCTACGGCTGGACAAAGTATATGAACGAGCGCATCCTGACCGATGTGGCGAAGGCGAACCGATTGGTCGGTCGTGCTTCTGCGCTATTTCAATCCGATTGGTGCGCATGAAAGCGGTCGTATCGGCGAAATGCCGAACGGCATTCCGAACAACCTGCTGCCGTATGTCTCTCAGGTTGCGGCGGGCAAGCTGGCCTATCTGCACGTGTTTGGCGACGACTATCCGACCCCGGACGGAACGGGCGTTCGCGATTATATCCACGTCGTCGATTTGGCGCGCGGCCATGTCGCGGCGGCCGATTATGCCATGAAGCACACCGGCACGGAGATCATCAATCTGGGCACCGGCCACGGATACAGCGTGCTGGATATCGTAAAAGCGTTTGAAAAGGTGAACGGCGTGAAGGTGCCCTATAAGATCGAGGCGCGCCGTCCTGGCGATATCGCCGAGTGCTGGGCCGACCCGGCCAAGGCAAAGGGAGCTTCTGGGCTGGACGGCGCAGAAGAACCTTGAGGATATGTGTCGCGACGCATGGCGCTGGCAGACGCAGAACCCGAATGGATATGCGGATTGAGAAGAATTTTCGGCATAGAATCTCAAAGGCGGAAAAAACTCCGCCTTTTTTGTTTACAGTCCAACTTTTTAAGCGGCAAAAAGCGTCTAATCAGTGAGAGAGCGCTCAAAACAAAGGAGGAATGACGGATGATGACCGATGCGGATTTTTATCCGCGAAGTGCAGTCCTGCGAGCGAACGCTTTACCGCGTCAGCAGAACGATTCTCAGCAGCGACGCGGATTGCTGCGACGCTGTTCAGGAGGCCTTAACCCGCGCATGGAAGCACCGAAACGATGTAAACCCGAGTTTTTTCAAAACATGGCTGGTGCGTATTTTGATCAATGAATGTCACAATATCGGCAGGCGATTGAAGCGCGTAACGCCAGTTGACAAAATCCCCGATCAGCCTGTCTGGCAAGTCGAAGAAACCGGAATGATGGAGGTGCTTCAAAACATCAAAGAGTCGTGGCGCATCGTCTTAACCATGCACGAATTGAGGGCTTCACCTATTCAGAAATCGCAGCCGTCACGCACACGCCGGAAAGCACGGTCAAATATCGTGCCGTTCAGGCCAGACGTGCCCTTCGGAGGGAACTAGAAAACAGGAAAACGAGCTGAAAGGAGGCGCAGTCAAGTGAAGGAAGAAAGAAAATGGCGGGATGAAATGGACGCGGCCTTCGGCGAAACGCCGGAGACGTTTCATCGGCGCATCGAACAAACGCTGCGCAGCCTTCAGGCAGAGCAAAAGGAGGAACCGGTTGTGAAAAAGGAAAGTAAATGGGGAATTGCGCTTGTGGCGCTTCTGATGATCTCCGCAATCGGCGTGGCAGCCAAATTCACAGGGATTCTGGATGACATAACCCGTACAGCGGCGAAACACTGGGTATTGATGATGCAGGCGCAATGGTGCGGACAAACGGGGAAACGCATCCGGATCGGGGCATGCCAAGCGAGCGTAAAGGAATGGGTTTGCGACGGCCAGCGGTTATTCTTAACCCTGAGCGTTATAGACCCTGCGCTGGAAACGGAAGGTTATTACGTTCCGAAGGACGAGGATGAGGATTATCTCGCGGGGCTTGAGCGCTACGGGCTGACCCACGACCCGATGGAAGCGTCGTCTTCCGCCGGAACGGCGCAAGTGAAAAGCTCCGATTTCAGGTGGGGAAACGAGGCAAATTTCGAAATTTTGTACACCTACGAAATCGAACTTGAAAATATGCCGAGTGCGTACACGATAACCCTGCCGGTTTCCTGCTCGGAGGTGTCGGAGAACTGCACATTGCGATAAAGGACACGGATTACGGAAAACAGCGAAAATTCGAGCCGTCCGCCGTATTCCTTTGACGGTTATACGGCTCAAGTCACAATGCTGAAAGCATCGTCTCTGAAAACCTACGGCGAACTGAAACTGGCGTTTGACGCTGAGACGGATGCAGAAGCGCGGGAAATGACCGTAACGGATTATTTGGAAGGATTGCTTGCGCCAGAGGGAATGATGACGATCACAGCGGGAGAAGGCGAGGAGATCGCATATCCGACGAGCGCGACATGGTCGGACGACGGTTTGACGGCAACCATCACCTTGGAAGGTAATCCCCGCGAAAGCTATCCCGAAAAACTGGCGTTCTACCCACGGAAGGGCGCAGGCCGGTTTGATGGGGAAGGAGATTGGCCGTCGCTGAGCGAGGAAGGCGCTATTGAAATGGAATTGAAACTGAAATAATACAAAAATCGCCTGCTTTTACCCCTCAGAAGGTAAGGCAGGCGACCTTTTATGCGCTTTTGATTGCGATCAATGAATCCGCTGAATATTCTTCGGCACGACGAACGCCATAATCACCCCGCCGAGGATGAACATGCCGAGCACCGGCAGAATACCGTAACGGGAAACGCCGGTCGCCTGTGCGACAAGGCCAAACAGCGTTGGGCCGATGACGGCGGAGAATTTTCCAAACACATCAAAGAAGCCGAAATACTCGCTGGCGGATTCCTGCGGCACCAGCTTGCCGAAGAACGAGCGCGAAAGCGCCTGAATACCGCCCTGCGCGGTGCCCACCAGCACCGCGAGAATCAGAAAATCGCGGAGGGTGCTCAGGCGGAACGCCACGAAGCAGACGACGATATAGGTCGCAATGCCCGTCAGAATCATCGTTCGGGAGCCGAACCTTTCCGCAAGTTTGCCGTAAAGGATAGCGAAGGGAACGCGACAATCTGCACGACCAACAGCACGACCATCATATCCATGCTGCCCAGCCCGCAGGAATCGCCGAATACCGTCGCCATATGGATGATGGTGCCCACGCCGTCGATGTAAAAGAAATACGCGATGATAAAGAACACGACGCTCTTGTTTTTGAGAATCATGCAGCAGGTATCCTTTACATTGCGCAGCGTGTGCAGAACAATGTTTCGCTCCGGGTCAATGCCGTGCTTTTGATGGACATGGCGCAGCATGGGGAGCGTGAACACCAGCCACCAGCCCGCCGTCAGCAGGAAGGAAATGCGCGTGGCAAGCATGGTGCCGATGCCGATTGCGTCGCCGAGCTGAATCAGCAGCAGGGAGAGCACCAGCGGGATCGTGGAGCCGCCGATGTAACCCAAGCCGTAGCCCAGCGTTGAAACGCGATCCATGCGTTCCTCGGTCGTCACATCCAGCAGAAAGCTGTCGTAATACACGCAGGAGCCGTTAAAGCCGAGCGTGCCGAGGACATACAGCGCCAGAAGCGCCTTCCAATTTCCCGTAAATGCAAGCAGCGCGCTGCTGATGACGCCGAGCAGCATGAAGAAGGTAAAAGAGCCGCTTCTTCATGCCCTTGAAGATCGCCGAGCGTGCCCATAAACGGGGCAAGCACCGCGCAGATCAGGGTGCCGCAGGAGGTGGCATATCCCCAGAACGCGGTTGCGTCCACGTCGCTCACGCCGTTCTGATGGGCGATTTCCTTGAAGAAAATCGGCAGAATGATGGCCGCTATGATCGTTGCAAACGCTGAATTGGCCCAGTCATAGAGCATCCAGCTCTTTTCCGCCTTCGTATAGCCTTTAAGCATTTTTCTCGTCCCTTCTGCGGTTCAGGCCGCGATAGAGGTGCAGATCGTTGTTGATATATCCGGCGAGGATTTCCGTGATCTTGGCGTCCTTGCCGCCGCCGGCGACGATGACGTCGGCGTATTGCTCGTAATTGCGGATATACTGATCGAACATCGGCTTGACGGTCGTGATATACTGCGAAAATGTTGTCGATCGACGGCCGCGCTCGTTGATATCGCGCTGGATACGCCGCAGCAGGCAGATGTCGGATTCCACATGCATATAGAGCTTGAGATCCATCATCGCGCGAAGGCGCGCGTCGTAAAACGCATGGATGCCCTCGACGATGATGACGTCGTGTGGCTCCAGATATTCGCCTGGCACGTCTGCGCGGCAATGGTGCGAATAATCGTAGCGCTTTTTGGAAACGCGCCTGCCTTCCAGCAGATTCTGCACATCTTCCAGCAGCTGATCGTGATCGAAGATCGAAGGTTCGTCATAGTTGAGCAGGCAGCGCTCCTCAAAGCTCAGATCCGGATGATCCTTATAGTAAGCGTCCTGATTGATAATCAGGATGCTTTTGTTGACCATCGTTGCCAGCTCTTCGGCCAGCGTGGACTTTCCGCTGCCGCTCGCGCCGCAGATTCCGATAAAAAGCATGGTTATTCGCTCTCCTTTTTTCTGTTGCAAAAATGATATCAGGCTTCCTCCTGAGACAGGGCGGCCTCGGCAGCCTCCCACTGTTCGTAAAGCGTTTGAAGCGCCTGCTGTGCTTTTTGATAGGCGCGCTGAACGTCCGCGGATTTTTGCGCATCGCTGTACAGAGACGGATCGGCCATCTGCGCCTCAAGCTCTGCGATTTCCGCTTCCTTGACGCCGACGGCTTTTTCCGCCTCCTGCGCGCGGATTTTGAGCTGGCGAAGCGCCTGACGGCTCAGCTTCTCGCGGCGTTTTTCCTTTTCAAGCTCCGTCTTCGTCTTTCCGGCTTCCGCTTCGACGGCAACCGGGCGGTTTTTGCGCTCGATATAGTCGTCGTAGTTGCCGATGTATTCCGTCACACCGTCCGGCTGCATTTCGATGATGCGGTTGGCGATGCGGTTGATGAAATACCGGTCGTGCGAAACGGTGATGATCGTGCCGCCGAAATCGGCCAGCGCGTCCTCCAGCACCTCGCGGGAATCCATGTCGAGGTGGTTGGTCGGCTCATCCAGCAAAAGCAGATTGTCCTTGCGCAGCATCAGCGCCGTCAGCGCGACGCGCCCCTTTTCACCGCCGGAGAGGGGTATGGATGGGCTTGAACACATCGTCGCCCGTGAACAGGAACATGCCCAGCGCGCCGCGCACATTGGATTGCTCCATCTGCGGGAAACGATCCCAAATCTCATCCAGAGCGGTTTTATCGGCATGGAGCGTGCTTTGGTGCTGGTCGTAGTAGCCGATATCCACATTGGAGCCGTAGCGGATAAAACCGGTATCCGGCTGCTCCTCGCCGACGATGATCTTGATCAGCGTCGATTTGCCGACGCCGTTCGGGCCGATGAGCGCAACGCGGTCGCCCGCGCGCACGCGCAGCGTCAGATCGTGAAAAAGATGCTTTTCGCCGAACGATTTGCTTATCTCGGTCAGTTGAAGCACATCCTCGCCGGTGCGCCTGCGCGCCTCAAAGGAGAAACGGATGGCGCGTTCATCCACGGGCTTTTCCAGCTTTTCCATGCGGTCGAGCGCCTTTTCGCGGCTTTCCGCCGCGCGGATGGATTTTTCGCGGTTGAACATGCGGTAGCGGGCGATGATCGCCTGCTGGCGCTCGATTTCCTTCTGCTGGATTTCATAGGCGCGCATGCGGATTCAAAACGCTCCTGACGCTGCGCGATATACCGGGTGTAGTTTCCGTTATACTGTTCGGAAGCCCCCATCAGGATTTCCACAATGCCCGTGCAGACGTGATCCAGAAAATAGCGGTCATGGGAAATCACCAACACGCTGCCCTTGTAAGCGGCCAGATAGTTTTCAAGCCATTGCAGGGTCTCCATGTCGAGGTGGTTGGTCGGTTCATCCAGCAGGAGCAGATCCGGCTTTTGCAGCAGCAGGCGCGCCAGACAAAGGCGCGTCTGTTCGCCGCCGCTGAGCGAATCCACACATTGATCGTATTGCGCGGGCTTAAACCCGAGGCCGTTGAGCACGCCGGAAACCATGCTCTTCCATGAATAGCCGTCCGCCTCCTCAAAGCGCTGCGTCAGGCGGTCATAGTCGGCGGAAAGCTGCGCAAAGCGCTGCGCGTCGGTGTGCGCGTGCGCCATTTCATCCTCAAGCTCGCGCAGCTTTTTCTCCATGGCAAAGACCTGCTCATACACCTTTTGCAGCTCGTTCCAGACGGTTTCGCCGCTGGTCACCATGTTCTGCTGCGCCAGATAGCCGACGCGCAGGCCGCGGACGAGCGAAATCTCGCCGCCGTCCTGTGCATCCAGCCCCGCGAGAATACGCATGAGCGTCGATTTGCCGCAGCCGTTTACGCCCACAAGGCCGATTCGATCGCCCTGCTGCACGGTCAGGGAGACGTCGCGCAGCACAGCGTTGACGCCGAAGGACTTGGCGATATGCTGGGCGGATAAGATAATCATAAAAGGCAAACTCCTGTTTCATTGACATGTTCAGCCGTTCGACCGGCTTAAAAACTGCATACTTTTTTATTATACGACAGTTGGCGCATCAAGGCAAGGCGATTTTGCACATCGGCCGCGAAAGCGAAAAAAATCAGGCGCGAGGGTTGCAAAAATAGGTTTGATTTGAGTATAATAATAAAAAGGTCAAAGATAGTTAAATAATGAGGTGTTCCGCATGAGATTACTCAGCGATTCGATTGAAGATTTTATCAAGGCGCTCATGGAGGATGAGCAGGATCAACAGCAGGCCATCGAGCTTCGCAGAAACGAGCTGGCCGAGCATTTCCAATGTGCGCCGTCCCAAATCAATTACGTGCTCGCCACGCGCTTCACGCCCGACCATGGTTACGTGATCGAATCCCGGCGCGGCGGCGGCGGCTATATCCGCATCATGCGGCTGGCGTCTACCAGCAGGGAAGAGCTGCTGCAATCGCTCTACCAGCGCATCGGCATGTCCATCAGTTCAGCGGACGCGATGAAAATCGTCGATCATTTGGAAAGCGAAAAGATCGTTTCGTCGGATGAAGCCAAGCTGATGAAGGCCGCGCTTTCGCCGCAGGCGGTTCCCGCTGCCGCTGACCATGAAGGACGCGCTTTGCGCGGAACGCTGCGCAGCATGATCCTCGCTTTGGCCAAGCGTCGCCCGAACGGCTGACCCGTCCGGGCGGGCAAGGAGGTATACCCAATTGTTGAATGTTCCCAATGTTTTTACCCAAGGCGCGATGAAAGCCTTGGTTCAGGCGCAGATCAGCGCGGCCTCGATGGGGCACGAAAAGATGGGCAGCGGACACTTGCTCTGCGGTCTGTGCCGCGTCGGTGACGAGCTGACCCGCTGCATCCTCGGCGATTTGACAGCCGGAGAGATTGAAGAAGAAGTTTTGCGCCGCTGCGGCCGGGGAGAAGTGGGCTTTTCCCGCGTGACAGGACTGACGCCGCATGCGCAGCGCGCGCTGCTGCGGGCGGTTACGTATGCAAACCCGGAAAAAAAGATACTCGCCGGCATCGCGCATATCTGGCAGGAGCTTCTGTATGAGGACGGCTGCACGGCGCTGATCGTGCTGGACTCGCTCGGGCGGACGGTGGACGCCATGCGCACGGTGCTCTTCAACACTGTCGGCGAAATTGAGCGGCCGCTTCAGGCGACGCGAATCGCCGCTTCGTCCGAGCCGATTTCCCGACAGGAAGCCGCCTTTGCACAGCAGGGTGCGAAAGCGCCCGCGCAAAACGGTGACGGCAAAACGGAGGAAGATCCGCTCGAAGCCTATGCGAGAAACCTGACGCAGGCGGCTGCCCGCCACGAACTCGAACCGTTGATCGGGCGAGAGGCGGAGCTTGACGCCATGATTCAAATTCTCGGCAAAAGATGAAGAACAATCCGCTGCTGCTTGGCGAACCGGGCGTCGGCAAATCCGCATTGGCGGAAGGGGCTGGCCATGCGCGTCGCCAGCCGCGACGTGCCGCCTTCTTTGCTCGGCGCGCAGATTTATGCGCTGGATCTGGCGCTTCTGGTTGCCGGAACCAAATTCCGCGGCGAGTTTGAGGAACGAATCAAGGGCGTTGTCTCTTCGGCGCAGGAGCGCGGCAACGTCATCCTCTTTATCGACGAATTGCACACGCTCATCGGCGCGGGCAGCAGCTCGGAAGGCTCTCTGGACGCGGCCAATATTCTCAAGCCCGCGCTGGCACGCGGCACGCTGAGGGTTATCGGCGCGACGACATACAAAGAATATCGCAAATACATCGAAAGGACGCGGCGCTGGCTCGCCGTTTCCAGCGGATTGACGTGCATGAGCCGAATAAAGCACAGACGCTCGAGATTCTCAGCGGCCTGCGCGAACGATATGAAAATTTCCACCACGTTGAAATTTCTGACGAGGCCTTGATTTCGGCTGTTGAGCTGTCCTCGCGCTATGTGACGGATCGCTTTATGCCGGATAAAGCCATCGATCTGATTGATGAGGCGGCGTCCATGGCCAACGTCACGCTTTGGAAACAGAGCGCCGCGGAGGAAACGCTTGAAAACGAAGCCGTCAGCCTGCCGGGCGCCGTCATCCGAGAGGATGAAATCGCGCGGGTGATCGCCCAGTGGACGGGCGTTCCGGTGGAGCGCATCGGTTCGGACGATCAGCAGGATATTCTCACCTTGGAGGAGCGCCTTTCCCGCCGCGTCATCGGGCAGGACGAAGCCATTTCCGCGATTACCAAATCCCTGAGGCGCGCCCGCGCCGGTTTGAGCGACCCAACGCGCCCACTCGGCGTGTTCATGCTGCTCGGCCCATCCGGCGTAGGCAAAACCGAACTGTGCAAGGCGTTGAGCGAAGCGCTCTTCGGCAGCGAAGACGCGCTGATTCGCGTTGACATGTCCGAATACAGTGAGGAAGCGACCGCCTCCCGGCTGATCGGTTCGCCGCCCGGTTACGTCGGCTACGGCGACGGCGGCCAACTGACGGACGCGGTGCTGAAGCGTCCATACAGCGTGGTGCTGTTTGATGAAATTGAAAAAGCGCATCCGAAAATTTTCAGCCTGCTCCTGCAGCTTCTGGACGACGGCCAACTGACGGACAGCGTGGGGCGCAAGGTCAATTTCAAAAACACCATCGTTATGATGACCTCCAACACGGGCGTGACCTTCGAAATGGATAAACGGCTCGGCTTCGTCGGCTCAAAAGACGGATGCAGCGCCGGCGCTCAGCCATCGCCGCGCCATTATGGCGCAGGCCAGCAGAACGTTCAGGCCGGAATTTCTCGGCAGAGTGGACGAAATGATCGTTATGAACAGCTTGACACAGGAGGATGGCGCGAGGATTGCCGCGCTGATGCTGGAAAAGGTGAAGGCCAGAATGGAAAGCCGCGGAATCTGCCTGCGTTATGATCCGCAGGTGGCGATGCTGCTTGCGCAAAACGGCGTAAACGACATGAGCGGCGCGCGAAATCTGCGCCGTGTCGTTGCGGAGCTCATCGAAGATCCGCTCAGCGAGTTGATTCTGCGCGGAAAAGCCGGGCACGAGGTGCGTCTGAGCGTTGAAAAAAACAAAATCACCGTCACGGGCGAGCAAGAGGCTTTGGCTCCGGCCTGACCGTCAAAGAGGGATTCTTTCCGCGGAAGGGGGAATCCTTCTTTATTTATACCCGTTAAAATGCCCCTTGCGCCGATAGAAAATCTGCTATAAAATAAAGCATTTACAGCGTGGAAAGGAGGCCGTGCGTTTGATGACCCGTCAAAAATCGGTTTTGCGCCAAATTGCTTTGGGTTTGCCCGAAATCGCTTCGTTTTGCTGCGCGGCTTTGATGCTTTGTGTGATTCCCCTGTATTTTGACGACGCTTTTTCAATATCAATCGCTGCAAGGTGAGCCTCATTCGCACGGCTACGCCATGGCTGTTGGCGCTGATGGCCGTTTCGCTGTGCGCCAGCCGTCTGCCAGGCGAAAAAAAGCGCCTTGAAAGGCCGATGCCCCGGATATCTGCATGGCGGCATTCCTCTTGGCCTGTGTGATTGCCTGCGCGAGACAGGGCTTTAACGAGGACGTGACAGAAGCGGCCAACGGGCGAAATCTGGGGCTGTGGCTGATGCTCTGCCTCTGCGCGGCATATTACATCGTCGCCTTGGGCGAAATCGACGGGCGTTTGCTTGCGGCCTGCATGCTGCTGTGTGCGGCAATCTGCGCCGGACTCATTCTCAACGCGGCGGGCATTGATCCGCTGGGGTTTTTATCAGAATATCAAACGAAAGCTGAAAATCACCTTCTTTTCCACAATCGGAAACGCGGATTTTTTCGGAACATATCTGCTGATGATGTTCGGCATGGCGGCGGGCGTCATGCTCTTTTCAAAAAAGAGGCGTTTCGTCTGTCGGCGGCGGGATGCGCGATTTTGCTGATTCTGGGGATGCTCGTGTCCCGAACGGACAGCGCGGCGGCGGGAATGCTGCTGGTCTGCCTGACCATGCTGGTGCTTTCGTGCGGGTTGGGTGAAATGGGCTGCGCGGCCATCCTGTTGGCGGTCTGCTTGGCGCTCATTCCGGCGGCACAGGCCGTTTTGAACAAAAATCCCTATCATCCCCAAATGGACGGCCTGTTAAGCCTCTTGATGAAGACGCACGCCGTTCACGTTTTGCCGGTCGTCCTTGTGGTTGCGGCCGCCGTGTTTACTTGGCTTGGCCGCCGCGGCGTTCGTGCACCGAGCCGTAAAGCGGCAAGCCGCGTCGTTTTGATTGCGGCGGCCGTGATGCTCGTCGGCTTCATCTGCGCCACGGTCTGGTTCACGGTTGTGAAACCGGAAGCGGATCCGGGCGAATTATCCGTCTTCCTCCGGTTTGACGATCAATGGGGGAATTATCGAGGCTTTGTCTACATTCGCTCGCTTCGCGCGTTTGCGGATTATTCACTTGCCGATAAGCTGCTTGGCAAAGGGCTTGGGCGGGCGCTTGCCGCTCTGACGCCTTATTTTGACGACCCGGATGCGATTGCGCAGGCGGGCGGCGTGTTTACGGATGCGCACTGCCAGATTCTGCAATTTCTTCTGACCTGCGGTCTGTTCGGCGCGTCGGCGTTTCTGGCCTTTATGTGTCCATGCTGTATACCTGCGCCAAGGCCATGGGGGATGATCCGATTCTCTGCGGCTGCTTTGCGGCGCTTGCAGGGTATTCGATCGTCATAGCGATCAACGTCGCCCAGCCGATTTTGCTTTCAACCTATTTCCCGCTGTGCGGGCTTGCCGTCTCGCGCATGCGGCGGCTGAAGAAAGGAGCCGTTCATGAATCTTGAACAACTGATTGACCGCCTGAAACGAACGCCCTCCTTTATGGAAAATGTCACGCATTGGGAAACCCTTCCGGCAAAAGAAGCGCGCTTTGCGCCTTTTCCCGAAGCGCTGGATGGCCGCCTGCCGCCGGTGCTGGCCGCAAGGGGTGTGCATCAGCTCTATACGCATCAGCGCGAGGCGTTTGACCGTGTGGCGGAGGGCAGGGATATCTGCGTGGTTACGCCGACGGCTTCCGGCAAAACAATGTGCTACAATCTGCCGGTGCTGAACGCCATTTTGAAAAACGGCGACGCGAGAGCGTTGTATCTCTTTCCGACAAAGGCGCTGTCGGCGGATCAGGTTTCCGAGCTGTACGAGCTGATCGAAGCGATGAACGTTGACGTTAAAACTTTTACATACGACGGGGACACGCCGGCGGCCGCCCGCAGGCAGGTGCGGCAGGCGGGGCATATCGTCGTAACCAACCCGGACATGCTCCATTCCGGTATTCTGCCGCATCATACCAAGTGGGTCAAGCTGTTTGAAAACCTGCAATACGTCGTCATCGACGAAATCCATGCCTATCGCGGCGTATTTGGCTCCAATCTGGCCAATGTGATTCGCCGATTGACGCGGCTTTGCAAATTTTACGGCTCAAATCCACAGTTTATCTGCTGTTCGGCGACCATTGCCAATCCGGGTGAGCTGGCCTCGACGCTGATTGGCCGACCGGTTGACGTAATCGACCAAAGCGGCGCGGCGAGCGAGAAAAGCATATCGTCTTCTATAACCCGCCGGTGGTCAACAAGCAGCTCGGCATCCGCAAATCCGTTTTGCAGGAGACGCTGCACATCGCGTCCATGCTGGTGGATAACGATATTTCGACCATCGTTTTCGGAAAATCGCGGCTGACGGTTGAGGTGCTGACGCGGCACCTCAAGGAAAGGGTCAAACGCCGTTCGGCAACGCGGGGCGCGTCCGGGGCTATCGGGGCGGCTATCTGCCTACGCTGCGGCGGGAGATTGAGCGCGGCCTGCGCAAAGGCGAGATTCGCGCCGTAGTCTCCACCAACGCGCTGGAGCTGGGTATTGACATCGGCCAACTGGACGCCTGTGTGCTGTGCGGCTATCCGGGGTCGATGCCAGCACATGGCAGGGAGGCGGGGCGCGCGGGTCGGCGCAAAAATACGCGTTGACGATCATGGTCGCCTCGTCCTCGGCGCTTGACCAGTACATCGTCAATCACCCGGAATATTTCTTTTCGCGTTCGCCGGAAAACGCGCTGGTACATCCGGATAATCTGTATGTGCTGCTGGGGCACGTCAAATGCGCGGCATATGAGCTTCCGTTTGAAGAGGGCGAAAGCTACGCGAAGGGCGTATCGACGCGCGAGCTTCTTGATTACCTCTGCGAAGAGCACATTCTGAATCTGACCGGCGGGCGGTACTACTGGATGGCGGAGGAATTTCCGGCGGCAGATCTGTCGCTTCGCTCCGTCACCAGCGAAAATTTTCTGATTATTGATATCACAAGGCCGGAGCACCGCGTTGTGATCGGCGAAATGGATCGCTACACCGTGCCGATGCTGCTGCATGAGCACGCGATTTATATGCATGAAGGACAGCAATATCAGGTTGAAAAGCTGGATTTTACCGAGAAAAAGGCCTATGTGCGCAGCGTTGACGTCGATTATTATACGGACGCGGATTTGAACACGAGCGTCAAGGTGCTCGACGTGCTCAAGGAGCAGCCGCTCGGAAATGGTTCGCTGGCGCTTCGGCGATGTGCTGGTCACGTGGCTGGTGACCATGTTCAAAAATTCAAGCTGGACACGCAGGAGACGCTCGGCTTCGGCCCGGTCGATCTGCCGGAGCTGGAAATGCCGACCAACGCCTGCTGGTGGGCGCTGGACGAAAGCGTTACGTCAGGGCTTTCCATGGATGATTTGCAGGGCGGCATGCTCGGCATTGCCAATGCGCTCCGGCAGATCATTCCGCTGTACCTGATGTGTTCGCCGCGGGATATCTGTGTGCAATACCGGGTGCGCGATCCGTTCACCAAGCTGCCTACGCTGCTTGTCTTCGATAATTACGCGGGCGGTATCGGCCTGAGTGAACGTGTTTTCGGCATGCGCGCGCTGATTTTCAGCGACGTCCATGATTTGATTGCGCGCTGCCCCTGCGAGGCGGGATGCCCTTCCTGCACGGGGCCGATGAACGAGGTGGGCGAGCACGGCAAAAAAACGGCGCTTCTGCTGACGGAAAGGCTGATGGCGCTATGAGGGACTTGCGCCAGCGGCTGATGGATATCGCAAAAAGCACCGAAAATAAGCGCACAGAGCCGCCGCGCGCCCGAGCCGACGGAAGGCTTTTTCTGCCGGGAGGGCGTTGTTCCGCGCGGCGCATTGGGGATATCGACCGGGTTACGCTTGAAGACGTGCGCGCCTGCGATCCGTATTTTGAGGGGGATTGCTGGATTGCGGAGCGGCTGCTGTTTCTGGATACGGAAACGACGGGGCTCAGCGGCGGCGCGGGAACGGTTGCCTTTGAAATCGGCGTGGGATGGATTGAACCGCGCGGCATGGTCATTCGCCAATACGTCATGCGAAATTACGCACAGGAGGCGGATATCCTCCGCGAAATCGCTGCATTGGCCGCAAAGGCGGATACGCTCGTCACGTTTAACGGAAAGAGCTTTGATCTGCCGCTGCTGGAATCGCGCATGGTGATGAACCGCATCCGGGCGCATATAACGGATATGCCGCACCTCGATTTGCTGCATGCCGCGCGCCGCGTCTATAAACTGCGGCTCGGTCGATGCAGCCTGACTGCGCTGGAGGAAGCCGTTCTCGGCAAAAAGCCAGACAAGATGATCTGCCGGGCGCTCAGGTTCCCGAACGATATTTCACCTATCTGAAAACCGGCGAATTTGCGCTGCTGGAGGACGTTCTTCGGCATAATTTCGACGACGTGCGCAGTCTGGCCGAACTGACAGCCGTGATCTGCTCGGCCTATCGCAGGCCGGAAGCCCTTCGGCACGAGCAGGATATCCTCAGCGTCGGAAAGACGCTTTTTTGCGCGGCGGGCGCACACAGCAGGCACAGGGCGTGCTTCAAAATTCTCGGGCACAGCACGCTTTCCCCCAGGCGCATCTGTATCTGTCGTCGAGCTACAAGCGCGGACGGGAGTGGGACGACCGCCGCGCTCTGGAAGAATATGATCGCACAGGGGCGAAGGCGGCGTGTGGCCGTATATCGAGCTGGCCAAATATTACGAGCATGTGCGCCGGGATTACGACAGGGCGCAGCGTTGTGCAGCCGCAGCGCTGCAATATGCGCTCAACACCGCGCCGCTCGGCGGGAAGACGAGCAGCTTTCTGCCGCCATCTTTAAGCGCATCGACCGGCTGAAACGAAAACAAAAAAAAAGCACAACAGGGAGGCAACCAACCATGAGCTTTATGGGCAATATGATCGGCAACAAAGCGCTAGCCGCGCACGGAAAAAACGAGTATGAAAAGGCCCTGCAGCTTTACAACGGGCCTATGAAAGGGGATGGACAAGCCGCGGCTGCTGCGCGGATACAGCGTTTGCTGATTCGTATGGGGCGTCTCGACAGGGCGCTGGAGGTTTTGAAAAAAATTGAAGCGCTGCCGGGGCTTACCCCGCGGAAAAGACGGATCTCCACGTCAATTACGCGATTATTCTTTCGCAAAAAGGGCATCTTGACCGCGCGATGGACATTCTGGAAGATGAATTTCGGCACCTGAAAAAACGGAACCATGTACAGCATTATCGGTTATCTGAAGGTGGAACAGGGAGATGCGGAGGCGGCGCTCGCCTTTAACCGGGAGGCGCTGGATTACGACGACGCAGATCCGGTATTTCTGGATAACATGGGGCAGACCTACTACCGCCTTGTCGGCGATAAGGAAACCGCCAAGACGTATTTTGACAAGGCCATCGCGCTCAAACCGACGGCGATTGATACGAATTACTTTCTTTCGCTGTATGACATCGAGGCGGGCGACCGGGAAAAAGCTGTCGAGCGGCTTCAAACGGCGCGCAGCGGTTTCTTCTCTCCGCTGAATTACGCCACTCCGGCAATGATCGACGAAAAGCTCTCAGAGCTGGGCGCAAAGTAAGGGTGTTCATCTCCTCCCGCGTGAACAAAGCATCAAAGCCCCGCTCACGCGGGCGATTTACGCAATTCCCTAATTGTAAAAAAGGCGGCTTTCCGCGCGGGAAAACCGTCTTTTTTGATTGGGTTTTAGGATACCGTACATTCCGGTTCGGCGTCAATGACCAGCTTATCGCCGTCATAATCCACCAGCAGGTCGGTGCGCGGCTGCACATCTTCAGCAATCAGCTTGCGCGCGATGAGCGTTTCAACCGAGCGCTGCATAAAGCGCTTGAGCGGACGCGCGCCATAAATCGGATCGTAGCCCTGCGCCACAATGTAGCTGCGCGCGGCAGGGGTGAGGCGCATGGTCAGCTGCTTATCGCTCAGGCAGCGATTGAGATCGGCCACCTGCAAAATCGACAATTTTATCAATTTCATTGCGCGTCAGCGGCTTATAGAACACGATTTCATCCAGCCGGTTGAGGAACTCCGGGCGGAACTGCGTCTTGAGCATGCCTTCAACCTGCTTGCGCGCCGCCTCGGTGATGTTGCCGTTCTCGTCGATGCCTTCCAGAATCGCGGAAGAACCGAGGTTGCTTGTCAAAATGATGATGGTGTTCTTGAAGTCGACTGTGCGACCCTGAGAATCCGTGATGCGGCCGTCATCCAGCACCTGAAGCAGGACGTTGAACACATCGGGATGGGCCTTTTCCACCTCGTCGAACAGCACGACGCAATACGGACGGCGGCGCACGGCCTCCGTAAGCTGGCCGCCCTCGTCATAGCCGACATATCCCGGAGGGCGCCGATCAAACGGGAGACGCTGTGCTTTTCCATGTATTCGCTCATGTCGATACGAACCATGTTCTTTTCATCGTCAAACAACGCCTGCGCCAGCGCCTTGGCCAGCTCGGTCTTGCCAACGCCCGTCGGGCCGAGGAAGAGGAACGAGCCGATCGGCCTGTTCGGGTTCTGGATGCCGGCGCGGCTGCGCAGGATGGCCTCGCAGACCTTTTCGACCGCCTCATCCTGACCGATGACGCGCTCGTGGAGCGTATCATCCAGATGCAGCAGTTTTTCGCGCTCGCCTTCCATCAGTTTGGAAACCGGGATGCCCGTCCAGCGGGCGACGATGCGGGCGATTTCTTCCTCGGTCACCTTGTCGCGCAGCAGCGTGCTGTCGCTCTTGGCTTCCTCGGCGATCTTCTCCTGTTCAGCCAGCTCTTTCTGAAGCTGCGGCAGCTTGCCGTATTTCAGCTCGGCGGCGCGATTCAAATCATAATTGCGCTCGGCTTCGGCGATTTCGCCGCCCATATGCTCGATTTCCTCGCGGAGCTTCTGCACCTTGCCGATGGAGTTTTTCTCGTTTTCCCACCGCGCTTTCATGGCGTTAAACTGCTCGCGCATATCGGCCAGCTCTTTTTGAATGACGCTCAGGCGCTCACGAGAGAGCGCATCGTCCTCCTTTTTGAGCGCGGCCTCCTCGATTTCATGCTGCATGATGCGGCGGCGCACGTCGTCCAGCTCCTGCGGCATGGAATCCATCTCGGTGCGAATGGTCGCACAGGCCTCATCCACCAAGTCGATGGCCTTATCCGGCAGGAAACGATCCGAAATATAGCGATTGGAGGCGTCGCGGCGGCGATCAGCGCCTGATCGGAGATTTTAACGCCGTGGAAGACCTCGTAGCGCTCTTTCAGGCCGCGCACGCAGAATGGAATCGTATCCTCAACCGTCGGCTCGGCGACCATGACGGGCTGGAAACGGCGTTCCAGCGCCGCGTCCTTCTCGATATATTTGCGATACTCGTTCAGCGTCGTCGCGCCGATGCAATGCAGCTCGCCGCGCGCCAGCATCGGCTTGAGCAGGTTGCCCGCATCCATGCTGCCCTCGGTTTTGCCCGCGCCCACAATGGTATGCAGCTCGTCGATGAACAGGATGATGCGGCCGTCGCTGGCCTTGATGTCGTTCAGAACGGCTTTTCAAGCGCTCCTCAAACTCGCCGCGGAATTTAGCGCCGGCAATCAGCGCGCCCATATCCAGAGAGAAGATGGTGCGGTTTTTCAGGCTGTCCGGCACGTCGCCGCGAACAATGCGCTGCGCAAGCCCCTCGGCGATGGCCGTTTTGCCGACGCCCGGTTCGCCGATCAGCACCGGGTTGTTTTTCGATTTGCGGGAAAGAATACGGATGGCGTTTCGGATTTCGGTATCGCGGCCGATCACAGGATCGAGCTTGTTTTTGTCGGGCAAGCTCGACCAGATCCTGACCGTATTTTTTCAGCGCGTCATACGTCGATTCCGGATCTTCGCTGGTCACGCGCGCGCGTTGCCGCGAACGGCCTGCAGCGCTTCCAGAAATTTCGGCTTGGTGATATCCAGCGAGGTAAGCAGCGGGCGAACCGTGCTGTCCGCTTTTTCAAAGCAGACCGAGGAAAAGGTGCTCGACGGAAATATACTCGTCGCGCATTTGCTTCATCTGGTTTTCGGCCTCGTGAGCGCCTGAGAAAGCGAGGCGGTCACATACGGCTGCTGATTGCTGCCGGAAATCTTCGGCAGGCGGTTGACGGCGCTTTCGCAGGCCGTCCGCACCTGCTGAACGTTAAGCCCCAATTTGCCCATCAACTGGCCGATCAGACCGTTTTCCTGACTGAGCAGGGCATCGAGCAAATGAACCTGTTCAACCTGCGCGTTGCCGTAGCTTTGCGCAAGCTGCTGAGCGGCCTGCAGGGCCTCCAGGGATTTTTGGAGTGAAGCGGTTCGTATCCATCCAAATCATCCTCCTTATATTCAGGGGCGGCTGAATTACGCCCCTTGAAGCATTGATCTTCTGTCTTTCGACGGCGTCATTATACCATGGTCAAAGAAAGTCAGTAAATAGTAAAATGTGAGAATATTTTCATTTTTTTTCGATGCACAATGCACGATTTTTCTCTATTTTTCAAGGCTGACTGTCAAATGTCCGAGCGGGACGCGGTATTTGCTGTAGCGCCGTCCCTGCCGATCGCGGTATGCGCCGCTTCGATCTTCGACCATAACCGTCGCCGTTTTTCCGACATAGGTGACGATTCCGCTCAGCACGCCGCCCTGATAGCAAAAGCAAACCCGCACGCCGGGGGAAAGCCCCTCCGAAGCGGCCTCCTGCATGCGCGTCGGAAGGCTGTGGCGCGTATCGTTGTGGCCAAACAGCCCGTGGGCGAGCGAGAAAGCGGGAAGAATGGCCGGTTGAGCCGAAGAGCGCGTTTTCCGCCGCATGGCAAAGCTCGTGTTCAAAGACGACAAGAAAAGCCTCCTGCGGTGTTGCGACGGACAAACCGTTGAGCAGAAACGGTCCTTCGCTCAACCTGAACAGAAAATCGCCGGACATGCGGATTTCCGCCCGCGACAAACGAGCCGCGCCGCCACGCACATACATAAATTTGCCCGCCGAGCTGGTCAGCCGCTGGGAGAGCGTCACGTCGATCTCGCCGTAAGCGCGGCCGAGAAAGCCGGAAAGAACAGGCTGTCATAAAGATCGAGCATCTGCGCCAGCGTCTGTCTGCGAATAGAGGCGACGGGGATTGCGCAAAAACCCTCGTCAGCCGCGCAGAGCGTCGTCAATATTCTGGCGCGCAGGCGCTGAACGTCGTGATCCGGCAGGGGAAAGGGAAAAGGGAAAATCATTCATTGCAACGATCAAAAGCTCCTCGTTATGCAGAAGAAGACGAAAAGGGAGCCTCGGTTTTCCCGGAAACTCCCCTTCATCAAGACTTACAGCGTGATTTCGATGCGGACGGCGCGCCCCACCAGCTTGATTTCGCTGGATATGCATGGCCTGAGCATCCAGATCGCGGTCGCCGCTTTGCAGCAGAATTTTCGAATCGCCCAGCAGGCGGATGCGGCGCAGACAGCGATGCGCGCCGTATTCCACCAGCATGATCGCGCCATCTACCGGGCAGCGCCTGCGGCACGACGAGCTAACAAGATCGCCCTTTTCAATGCGCATCGCGCGCATGGAATCATCCGGCGCTTGGAAATAGAGCACGCGCTCCGGCTTTGCGCCTTCGATTTTGCCATCCTGAATCGGCAGCATGCGGCGGCCGATTTGGACAAAGCCGGCGTTCATAATCGGCACGGGCTGCAAAACGCTGCTCAGCGCGTCGAGCCAAATGCCGCTCTGTTCCTCGGCACTGGCCGGTTTCGGCGCGAGGCTTCGACGCTTCCGCCTTCTGGGGCGCGGGCTTGGCGGGGGCTAACGTGCCCAAATCGACCGTCGCCGCAATTTCATCCAGCGAGAATTCCGCTTCGTTTCGCTGACTTGTCCCCAGCGTTTTGAGGATACGGCGCGCCTGATCGTCCTGAATGATGCGGCGGCCTTCCTCCACGTCCTTATATCCTTCCGAAACGCCGCACTTTCTGGCCACCTGCTTGCGGGTCAGTTTCTGGCGTGTGCGCTCCAGTAAAATCAAATCACCCAATCGGCTCATCGTCAAATCCTCCTGCCGTTATAAAATCGCGTGAACAAAACCCAATCCCTTTGTGTGAGCCTATTATACCTTAAATCGAAACAAAAAGAAAGACACTTGTTCAATAGACTTGAAATGTAAGTGAAAATGCGCTATATTTGATGGATGGAAAGCCCGAAAGGGTTCAAACGCGCTTTATTTTACATGCATTTGATGAAAATTGTTCAAACGTCCGGCAGGAAAACGGGCTGACGAACGTGAATTATGAAATGAGAGACATGTGGACGACGGGGGATACGGATGCAGGAAATCATCATTCACAACTGGGACGAGCTTCAGCGCGTTGTGTTCGACGATGTTTGGGACGATAAAATCATGCGCTACCGCGACAATCGCATCTATCGCGGCATGGCGGAGCAGAGCTGGATTTAATTCCGTCGCTGAACCGCGTATGCGGCCACGATTTATCGCTTGAAACGCAGGTTTTTCGCAGCTTTCGGAAGTACGGCTATGCGGAGCTGGCCGAATATTCCGGGTTTGAAGCTGCTGCCGGTCGCGCAGCACCACGGTCTGCCGACGCGCCTGCTCGACTGGACATATTCACCGCTCGTCGCCGCCCATTTCGCCACGGAGGACACGAGCTGCTATGACCGCGACGGCGTGATCTGGTGTCTGGATGTGACGGATTTCCGCAAATTCATGCCTGCGCCGCTCGTGCGCAAGCTCGCCGATACGGGAAGCAACATTTTCACCGTGGGGATGCTCGAAAAAGTGATCCCGGATTTTGATAAGATGCGGGAGCTTTCCGACAAGCCGTATGCCATTTTCTTTGAGCCGTCGTCGATGATCGACCGCATCGCAAACCAATACGCGCTGTTTTCCGTCGTTTCCGACCCGTCGGTTCTGCTGTCGGATATTTTGAAGACGCAGCATAT
>VOFB01002608.1_pt1 | contig 26812 bp, 49 predicted proteins | sample 5384141 | NCBI WGS metagenome assembly VOFB01 (sample SAMN12384721, study PRJNA508395) | human gut metagenome | isolation source: healthy gut A | host: Homo sapiens | reverse complement strand
CTAAAATATGGTTTCACAATACGATAAAGGTCCATACATGGAATGGTGTGGTATACGAAAATGGAAAGGATACAGTGGAGAGCCAGCCTATGGTGTATGTGACAGAATCAGGAAGTGTGTATCACAGAAAACTGGGGTGCAGTTATCTGAATCTGTCTGTTCAGCAGATATCAGGCTCTTCGGTTAAAGCTTTAAAAAATGCATATGGAGAAAAGTATCAGGCCTGTGAGCTGTGCAGTCGTGGGCAGGAACCGGCCGGAGTGGTATATATCACAAAAAAGAGTAACCGTTTTCATAACAGGAAAGCTGCAGCGCATTGAAACGATCTGTACGGATGGTGAAAGAAACAGAGGTTTCCGGTGAAATGAGTGCCTGCGGACGATGTGGCTGAAGGAGAGATCATGAGCAGTGTAAAAATTTGCATGACTGTTCTTGTAATTAATACCTGGACAGATATCCGAAAAAAAGAAATCTGTTTACCGGTGCTTTTTATATTTCTGGCAGGGCGGGATCCTGTGGCGGATCAGGCAGGGGCTTCTCTGGCCGGCATGGGATTATTTCCATGGGAATCGGAGTATTTATAATTTTGATCGCTTTGATCAGTGGAGGAATGGTCGGATTTGGAGACGGATTGCTGATACTGACAATGGGCTCTGTGCTGGGAGCCGGAGAACTGGCAGGGATCCTCTGTGGTGCATTATTGTTGTGCGGAATCTACTCAGGTATTGAGTATCTTATGCTAAAAAAGAGTCGAAGTGAGGAAATTCCTTTTGTACCGTTTCTGCTGATCGGATATTTGGGAGGGATATTTTGTGAGAAAAATAAAAAAGGAGCTTTACAATAGAAGCTGCATTGCTCATGCCTCTGGTGCTTATGATACTGATCGGAGTGCTGTATCTGGATTTTTTTGTACATGACAGAGCATATCTCACTGCGGCAGCTTATGAGGCAGCAGTCAGCGGCAGTATGGAAGGATATAAAAGAAAGGAACATATATGAAAAAGGCGGATATACAGGGAAGAATGCTGGGAGATATCGGGCTTCCTGGAGGAAGAATCTGAGCATGCAGACAAATGCAGGAAAAAAATGTGAAAGTAACTTACAGACTGGAAGTACCTGCCGGGTTCCTGGGGCAGAAATGGAAACTGGAAGTCAGTGGTAAAGGCAAAGCCTCTGCGGCCTGTGGGATGGATCCGCAAGGTAAAAGGAACTGTGGATATGCTGGGAGAGGTGACGCCATAAAATGAGAACGGAATATAAAAAGAGATATGAATCATAATTATCTGATCCTGACAGGAGATGAGAGAATCGATACAGATTCTTACCAGGTAAGGATGATCGTGGCCAATGCTGTGCCTGATCTTCTTCAGTGTCGGATACAGGGAATCGACGGAAAATTCATGGTGTATTATGATATAACTTCCAGGCATTCCATGACTGCGCTTTTTGAGGAAAAAAAGATGGATCTGGAGTCGCTTCAGATGGTATTGGGAGGCTTTATACAGATCATGGAAGAAATGTCCGAGTATCTTTTGAATCCCTGTCAGCTGATCCTGGAACCGGAATATATCTATCTGGATGCGGAAAGAAAAAGTGTCCGATTTTGTTATCTTCCGGATTTCATGGGGAAATACAGAAACAGTTTCAGAGTCTTGCGGAGTATATCCTTCCAAAGCTGGATCATGAAGACGGAAAAGCGGTCATGTTGGGATATAATGTATATAGACGTGCATTGGAGGACAGCTTTCATCTGGAATACATCAAAGGAAGAGTTATATAAAATATGTAACGGCGACGAGGAAGATTTTTCTCCATATGAAAAAAAGAAAACAGTGCTCAGGAAGAAACAGGATGACTGAGGAGGAAAAAGCAGAGGATCTGTGGCAGGTGGAAGGCTGGGAAAGAGCCAGTGTGTCCGGAAATGAAAAACAGAAAAAATCTTCAGCGGACTCACAGAAGGGAAAACAAACAAAATATGGAAGCCAGTGGCTGGATTTGGTGCAGCATTGGTGCTTCTTCTGGGAATTACGGCAGGAATGGCCGGCGGATATATTCAAGAATAAGCAAAAGAAATTTTTCTTCTGGGAATTCTTGCAGCAATGATACTGGGGATGCTGAGCTATATTCTGATCAAAAAAGTCTGTGGAAAAAAACAGAAAAAACTGGATACGCCGGTGCCTGAGCAGAAATATGGTGCGGCGGAAAAAGAGGCAGCTGTATATTCTGAAGATCAGAAAGAATCTGGTACGCTGTCAGGGAGCAATGCCGATGACAGCAGAAAAGAACTGGAAAAGATCAAAAAAAATATCCCGACAAAAGCGGAAGATTTTTTAGATGGATTTGGTGAAACAGTAGTTCTTTCGGCAGGTGCATCCAAAGGTCCTGCTACATTAGTGAAGCCGGGAACCGGGGAATTGGCTACCATTTATCTGGAAAGAGATATCACAGTGATCGGAAAACTGGAAACTGCGGCGGATGCAGTGATCAATATACCAACTGTCAGCAGGATCCATGCCAAGATCCGAAAAAGGGAGGGGGCATATTATCTGGCAGATCTGAATTCCAGGAATGGAACTTCTGTTAATGGACAGCTTCTGAAAACAGGAGAAGATTATTTGCTGGAGGATGAGGATGAAGTCGATTTTGCACAGGCCCGTTATATTTTTTTGAAATAACAGAGCGAAAAAAATCCAGTTTTGTATCGTATTAACATGGGACAGTAGGTTGTCCGCCTGATGAAAATCTGTTAAAATAATGAAATAAATTCAATTTTCAGATTATAACAGCGAGTTATGGGAAATATTTCCGGAACCGCTGTGGAAAGAGACCAGGTGGAAGAAATAAAAAAGAACCTGTGACAGTTTTACTGATCCTCATAAATACGCTGATCTTTCTTGTGGTGGAATTTACCGGTGGCTCTGAGAATGGACAGCATATGCTGGAATGTGGTGCGGTTTATGCACCTCTGATCTTTGAACAGGGACAGTGGTATCGTATGTTTACCAGCATGTTCCTGCATTTCGGAGCTCCCCATCTGATCAATAATATGTTGGTTCTGTTTGTACTTGGCAGAGGCTGGAACCGGTAACAGGAAAGATAAAATTTTTTCTGATCTATATATTTGGTGGTCTGGGCGGAAATATGCTCTCTTTGTTTTTGATATGTATGCAGGAAAACGCTTTGCTTTATCTGCAGGAGCTTCCGGAGCTGTTTTGCAGTCATGGGCGGTATGATCTATGTGATCATACGGCACAGAAAGGAAGAGTGGCGGATCTGACTGTCAGACAGATGCTGATCATGGCCGCATTTTCACTGTATTTCGGTTTGCAAGTGAAGGCGTGGATAACGTAGCGCATATAGGCGGTTTGTTGAGTGGTTTCCTGATCGCTGTAATTCTTTATCATCCCAGAAAAATATGGAAAAACAGTTCCCTGACCGGGAGCGCTCTCAAGCGTGATGTCTCCACTGTGTGCCCTGAGCGATCTGTTTTGAAACAAGGCCAAGGCCGGTCCCCTTTGGTTGTAAAAAATGGCTGAAATATCGTAGCCTGCTGTTCCTTTGAGATTCCACATCCGTTATCCCGGATATCAATGCGGATGCCGGAATTTTCCGGAATGACAGAAAAAGAAATCTTTCCTCCGGGAATGGGAACGGCTTCCCATGCGTTTTTCAGAAGATTCAGAAGCATCTGCCGGACACGGATCCGGTCAAGAGCCATCGATGGCAATGAATCCGGAATATCTGTTTCAAGTGGATCTACAGATAATCCAGTAGGTTTTATGGATGAAAGGATCGTTCGGAGGTAGCTGCAGGTGTCAATGTTTTCTCTTTTGACATGGCCTGCATTATTAAATGCAGAAAGTTCATCAAGTTCTTTTACATAATCAAGATTATCCATAACATCATCCCAGTGCTCATATTCTTTGACCCAGGATGTGCAGATGCGATCATCTGGAGTCCGCTGTTAATAAGAGTCAGAGGATTCCGGAGTTCATGTGAAAATTTTGAAAGTGTATAATGAAAATCGTTTTTCAATTTATGACTGTAGTATCGTTGCACATATTATCACCTCGAAAAATATTAACATCAGAAATTTCAAATATCAACAAGAACAGTATTGAAAAATTCGAGAAAATACGACAAAATAAGAATATAGATAACAAAATAATTTTGCAAAACAAGGAGGACAAAAAAATGGGAGATTGCATATTTTGTAAAATCGCAAATGGAGAGATTCCTGCTGCAACACTTTATGAGGATGAGGAATTTCGCGTGATTCTGGATCTGGGACCGGCAAGCAAAGGACACTCATTGATCCTGCCGAAAAAGCATGCAGCGAATATTTATGAACTTCCGGATGAGACTGCCGGAAAAGCAATGATCCTGGCTAAAAAAATGGCAGGAAAACTGAGATGCACTGAACTGTGACGGATTTAATATTGTACAGAATAATGGCGAATGTGCAGGTCAGACCGTATTTCATTTCCATATGCATCTGATTCCGAGATATGAGGGAGATGGTGTTGGTTTTAACCTGGAAACCCGGAGAACTCAGCGATGAGGTGAGAGATGAAATCTTAAAGAAAATTAAAGAATGACAAATAGCCACTAAAGAGGAAAAATGAATAATCAGACATTTGAAGAGTTTTATCTTAAATACCGAAAAATATCCAGAGGGTATGCGTATGGGGTTCTCCATGACTGAGTACTGCTGATGATGTCAGTCAGGATGTACTTTACAAAATGTATACGATAAAGGATGGCCTGAATATTGATAATGAAAAGATGATGTTTTCTCTGATCAAGAGGGGCATCTATGAATAAGGCTTTGGATTATATAAAGAAATCAAGCTCAAGCATGAGTTTGTCTGTCAGGAAGAAGTTGCGGCATTTCTGGAAGAACAGAATTCGGTCGATGCGGAAGAGGTATTTCTGCGTAAAGAGAAGAAAAGAATTTATGTATATGGTGCTGAGAATTTCGAAAGGAACAGCCGATAAATTATGAGATCTTAATTCAGGTCAAATATCTGGAGATTTTCGTTGAAACAGTTGCAGAAGAATATGGTCTGACGAAAAGTGGTGTCAATAACAGGATATATAAAGCGAAGCGCTGGCTTTTCGCAAAGTATACGAATAAAAAGAAAACCCTGCCAAAGGGGAGTTTTCATATGGCTGTTGTGGAAATATAGTCAGGCTCTGGCGCATTCTTGAATAAGATCAGTGATCTTACTGATGGAATCTACCTGGCCGTTTCCTGCCATAGCATCTGTATATTTCTGACGATCGGTATAGAGCTGGCGGATGGTTTCCAAAGCTTTTCTTCTTCTGTAATCTCCTTTCTTCCAGCACTTTACTGAAGCCCTGGCGTTCAAAGGATCGAGCGTTAGGATCTGGTCACCACGACTGGCTTTGGCAGAAAGCGGAATCAGAAGATTTGGCTTATGAAGTTCGCGGATCTCACAGATTGCGTTAGCGCCTGCGCGGGAGATCACGATATCAGCCATGGCAAACAGATCCGGAAGCTCGTCCTGGATATATTCATACTGGACGTATCCGGCAGTACCGTTGAGAGATTCATCGGTTTTTCCCTTTCCGCAGAGATGAACAACCTGGAATTCCTTCAGAAGTTCAGGTAGGATCTTGCGGACATTATCATTGACAGAAGCAGCTCCCAGACTACCACCGATAACCATAAGTATCGGTTTGTCAGCAGTGAAACCACAGAATTTACGACCGTTTTCCGGCATTTCCGGAAAAAGTTCCTGGCGGATCGGGTTCCTGTAAGAACTGCTTTGTCAGCAGGAAGATTGGCGACTGTCTCAGGAAAATTACAGCAGATTCTGGATGCAGAAGAGAGACAGGTTTATTGGCAAGACCTGGAGTCATGTCGGACTCGTGGATCCAATGCGGGGATTTTTAAACGTTTGGCCGGATCACAACGGGAACCGTAACGAAACCGCCTTTAGAAAAAACAACGTCCGGTTTCAGCTCTTTCAGAATCTTTCTGGCCTGGCTGAATCCCTTCAGTACACGAAACGGGTCAGAAGTTTTTCAGATCGAAGTAACGTCTCAGCTTTCCGGATGAGATTCCGTAATATGGGATTCCAAGTTCTTCGATCAGTTTTTTCGATTCCTTCGTAGGAACCGATGTAGGAAATCTTATAACCAAGCTCCCTGAGCTTTGGAATCAGGGCAATATTTGGAGTTACATGGCCGGCAGTAGCCACCGCCGGTTTTCAAGTACGATGTTCTGTTTCATTTGGATTCCTCCTGAATAGTCATATACTATCATTAAATATGAACTCTAACGGAGGAATTGTCAAGGAAAGATAGGATTACAGGAGAAAAAATAATGGAAAATTTCAGGGATGCTGAACTGAAAAATGGTTGGCAGAGGAATATGAAAAAACCGAAAGAGATGGAAAAAATCCTGTTTCCAGATGGAGTGATTCCTGATGATGGAGAAACAGAAGAGGAGGCAAAGGCTGCTTATCAGAGGCTTGTAGAAAAACTGAAAGCAGATGGTGTTTACAAAGAAGACGAAACTGACAGTATTAAAACTGATGATCATAAAGAGAATGTAAAAATCGTTTATCTGCCCGAAAAGAAAGTCATAAAGCAGCTCGCGTAGCGGCAGCAGTACTTGTATGCTCAGCCGGTATCTTCGCCGCAAGCATGACCAGCCAGGCGAACAGGAGTTATTTCCTTGATTCTGTGCGATATTGGACTGGAGATGATACGAAAATAGTTGTAGACAATGATAGAAAGAATGAAAAAAGAATATGAAGACGAGCAAAAGGCAATTGATGATATAGAAAAAGAGTTAAGTGTTGATATTCCACGCTTTTTATATCGGCCTGAGGGACTTAAATTCAAAGATTACAATATAAGTAAAGATTTTGAATATGCTTTATTGCAGTATGATTATAATGACACAATTATGACATTATATATTAATAAATATGATAAGGAAACCAAAAGTACTGGTGCGAGTTTAGATGGAAAAAGAAATAGAAACAATCAAATTACCGGAGGGAGAAGCTGAGCATTCAGGTGAAAAAGAATAATGGCTAAAGGAGATAAGAAAAGCCAGTTATGTTGCATATTGGAATAATTCCACAGAATTTTATCAAATAGAATCCCAAATGGAAGAAAAGGAGTTTATAAAATTAATCAAAAATATAAAATTTTGACGAGATAATGTTTTTTTTCATCGTATATATAATGTAATGAAAGTTTAAAGGAGAAAGGCATTATATGAAAGAGAAAATGAAAAAGAATAATAAGCATGTTGTTTTTGGCATGTTGCTGCAGTATATTATTTGTAGTTCCTGCAATGGCAGAAGGCTTATCAGATGATTTTTCAGTGGAAACAGATACGGATGGAGATTATGCAGAGGATACGACTTACAGTGTTCTTAGAGGCAATAATTTAAGTTTTGGAACAACAACGATAAAAAAGATGGCAAGTAATAAAGTTGGAATCTCTGAATAACTCAGTGCCATCATGTATGCAGTAAAGTTTATTTGGATGTTTACTTGGAAAGAAAGGTAAATGGAACATATTCTACATATAAAAGCTGGAGTTTTACAGCATCAAACGCAAGTAATTTAGTTAAAGATCTTACGGTAATCGTACCAAAAGGGTTATTACTACCGTGTACGAGGCTATCACGCAGCTAAAGATGGCAGTAAAGAATCAACCACAACCTTAACCAGCGGTATTCTCGTAAAATAACAAATCAACAAAATAAATCACACACCCCAGCGATGCCACACCCCAAAAAAATAAAAAAATCCAGTAAACTTTACATTACCTTCGCTGGGGAATGTCTAAAAATTCTGAATAATATCAAAAATCTAAAAAAACCCTTAAAAAGAAACATATTTCACAAAAAGACTGTCAAAAAACATATATTTCGTGTATAATAAATACAATAACAAACCGTTAATAAACAAAAGTCGATTATTTCTTCTTGGAATTGTATATCACAGCGTTTCTGGACGATCGGATATCACAGAGAGATCCTTCAGGCTTTTTTTGATATGGAAATTTCAGAACGTGGGACGGAAAAGGGGCTTGTGCATGAAGATAACATTTATCGGGGCTACGCATGAGGTGACTGGAAGCTGTTATTATCTGGAAGCGGCAGGACGGAAGTTTCTGGTGGATTATGGAATGGAGCAGGGACCGGATTATTATGAGAATAAGGAGCCTTCCGGTGGCTCCGGGTGATCTGGATTTTGTACTTCTGACACATGCGCATATGGATCATTCCGGAAATCTTCCGGCCTTGTATGCAAAAGGCTATCAGGGGCCAATCTATGCAACAGAAGCAACCTTGTAATCTTTGTGATATTATGCTTCGTGACAGTGCGCATATCAGATGTTTGAGGCTGAGTGGCGAAACCGTAAGGGGCGAAGAAGGCAAACCGGAATTTATTCCTGCGTACACTATGGAAGATGCCATGGGTGTGCTCCAACTTCGTCAGATGCCCATATGATAAGATCATCAAACCGGCAGAGGGAATCGAAGTAAGATTTGTGGATGCAGGACATCTTCTTGGCTCCAGCAGTATTGAAGTCTGGATGACGGAAGAGGACAAAACAGAAAATCGTTTTTTCCGGCGATATCGGAAATATCAATCAGCCGCTGATCAGGGATCCGGTATATATCCGAGAGGCAGATTATGTTGTGATGGAATCTACCTACGGAGACCGCAGTCATGGAGAACGTCCGGATTATCCGGCAATACTGGCAGAGATCATCCAGAGGACCTTTGACAGAGGCGGCAGTTTGGTAATCCGTCCTTTGCAGTAGGCCGTACTCAGGAAATGCTGTATTTTATCCGACAGATCAAAGAACAGGGACTGGTTCACGGCCATGATGGTTTTACGGTATATGTAGACAGTCCCCTTGCCAATGAGGCAACTACGATCTTCAGTGAGAATGCATATACCTGCTATGATGAGGAAGCAATGGATCTTTTGAATAAAGGTATCAATCCGTTATCCTTCCAGGGATTGAAGACCTCCGTTACTACCGATGATTCCAGAGCTATCAATTTTGATGAGAACTGCAAGGTGATCATTTCCGCCAGTGGTATGTGTGATGCTGGCCGTATCAAACATCATCTGAAACATAATCTGTGGAATCCGAACAATACGATTCTATTTGTTGGGTATCAGGCAATCGGAACTCCGGGACGGGCATTGTTGGAAGGTGCTGTGGAGATGAAGCTGTTTGGTGAGACTGTGCAGGTAGCTGCTGAAATATGCAAAATGCCGGGAATCAGCGGTCATGCTGATGTAAACGGACTTATAGAATGGGCAAAGCCGTTGAGACGAGACCAAAACACGTATTTGTTACGCATGGTGATGATACGGTGACGGAGATTTTTGCCCAGAGGCTTAAAGAAGAGCTTGGGTATGATGCAACAGCACCCTTTAGTGGAACTGAATATGATCTTCTGGAGAACCGGTGTATCCATGAGGCTGTCGGTGTTCGGATCGTAAAGGCAACTGCTTCGCCGAAAACAACCAAGGCTGCCCGTGCATATGAGAAGCTGCTGGCTATGGGACGTCGCCTGATGTCCGTGATCCGGAAGAATGAAGGCTGCCCCAATAAAGATCTGGATCGTTTTGCAAGAGATATCCAGTCACTGTGTGACAAGTGGGATAGAACGGACATTTAACCGGATAACAAAGATAACATTGAAACAATTATTTTGTCAGATTATCCTAAAATCACCCTGCGGAAATTTTTCGCAGGGTGATGATAAATACGATATACAAAATAAGATTATGTGAGATCAGCCTTCGTTCAATGCCTGGCGGATGGCTTTTGCAAGCTGATCCGGACATGAAGTTGGTTTGAATCCGCAGCGGATGCCTTCCAGACGGGAGATCACTTCATCTGCATCCATTCCTCTGCAAGCTGTGCAACACCCTGTGTGTTTCCGGAACATCCGCCTGTAAACTTGATATTGTGAACTTTTTATTATTGTCGATCTCGAACTCAATTCCCTGAGCACAGACGCCTTTTGTCTTATAAACCATTCTGGTTTTACCTCCTGTTCTGTTTATTTATCGATTATAGCATCTCTCAAAAAAAGTTTCCATAAAAAAATAAAATTTGTTATAATGAACAATGTAGAAAAAGAAAAAGATACTGCTGAACGGAAAAAACTGTGAAATTCAGCGGGATATCATATTGAAAGAGAGGATTTACAGATCATGAAATGTGTTGGAATCATAGGAGCAATGGAACAGGAAGTAGCAAGACTGAAAGAGGTTATGGAGAATGTATCCATTACTACCAGAGCCGGAATGGATTTTTATGAGGGTGTTCTGGAAGGAAAGAAGGTAGTTGTGGTACAGTCCGGGATCGGTAAGGTAAATGCCGGCATGTGCACCCAGATCCTGGCAGATCTCTTTCAGGTGGAAGCGGTGATCAATACAGGAATTGCAGGAAGTCTGAATAATGATATCAATATTGGAGATATCGTACTTTCCACAGATGTTTTGCATCATGATATGGATGCAATCGGCTTCGGATATCCGAAGGACAGATCCCGCAGATGAAAGAGTTTTCCTTCCAGGCAGATGAGTGCCTTCGTAAGATCGCACATGATGTATGCGAGGAAGTAAATCCGAGATCAGGTTTTTGAAGGAAGAATTGCTTCCGGAGATCAGTTTGTATGTGATCAGGGTGTAAAAGATAATATTGTAAAGGAATTCAGCGCCTATGCTGTTGAGATGGAGGGCGCAGCGATCGGACAGGCAGCAGCTCTTAACGGATTCCATTCCTGATCATCCGTGCTATCTCAGATAAAGCAGATAATAGTGCAAACATGGATTATCCGGCTTTTGAAAAGCTTGCAATTGAGCACAGCGTACGTCTGACCCAGGGAATGCTGAAACGGATGGCCTGATCGGAACTTTGGAGGGAACCGTCATTTTTCTTCTGCATATACTGTAAGAGATAGCAGAGAGAGGACAGCAGAAGAGTTATGATCTATCCAGATTTTTATCCGTTTTATGCTACACAGGGAAGTCCTGGTTTTTATAATGAAGAGAGAGAACAGGAAAAGGAATTTGATCTGATGAGATCATACTATCCGGATACAGCCCGAAGGATCCAGGAAAAAGCGGAAGCACAGTGTCAGCTTTTGGATTATGAGGGAAGCCGGCTGTATGATGAATATCCGGATCGTTTCATGCTCTATCACATCTGTCACCAGGTGAAAGGACAGATGGAAGGAGATACCAGTGTACAGGAGATTCCAGGAGGGTTCCTGGATGATCTGATCAGAAGTGCTGGTGTATCAGGAGATTTCAGACGAAGATGCAGAGGAGAAGGTGCAGAAAATGTTTCCGCACTGAGTATTAAAATGGCGGTTTACCCATGAACGATATAGTGATACTGGCAGAAGCGACCAAAACTGGTTCGCATAACATCTGTCCATATACAATAAAACAAAAAGTGAATATAATGGAAGTATGATGAAAACAATAAGGGAATTTTTTTAGAAGAACAGATTAATGAACAGCTGATACAGGCTGTTGTCAGTGGCCGCAGGACTGGCGAGGGACCTTCCAAGGTGAAGCTTCGTCCTGTGGAGCTGAAGGGTCAGATTTTTTACCAGGCGTCCATGACAGAAGGGACGAAGGTTTATCATAAGAATTTTACCAGGGAAGAGATGATCGCTTATCTGGAGCATGCCATGGAGGAATTTCGTCAGCTTCAGGCAACCGGACGCAGTCAGGATGGAAGTATCCTTATCAGCAAGAAAGGGAAAGCAACCATCAAAACAAAAAACAACACGGGCCTGCACAGAATGAGAAGATAAAGATCGCTCCTCATAACCGGGTGAAACAGTACATTCTCAGAGAGGGAACGGCAGCTCCGTTTCTGGTGGATCTGGGAGTTATGACAAAGGATGGAAAGATCGTTGCTTCCAGATATGACAAGTTCAGACAGATCAATCGTTTTCTGGAGTTTATCAGGGATATCCTTCCGAAGCTTCCAAAGACAGAGAGATCACAATCCTGGATTTTGGCTGCGGAAAATCCTATCTGACATTTGCCATGTATTATTATCTCAGAGAACTGAGGGTTTTGATGTAAACATCATAGGGCTGGATCTTAAGGAAGATGTGATACGGCATTGCAGTGAATTGGCCAGATCTTATGGTTATGACAAGCTGCATTTTTACCAGGGAGATATTGCAGGGTACGAAGGCGTTTCTTCTGTGGACATGGTGGTGACACTTCATGCCTGCGATACAGCAACAGATTTCGCTCTGGCCAAGGCAGTGGAATGGGGGGCTCAGGTGATCCTGTCTGTTCCATGCTGTCAGCATGAACTGAATCGTCAGATCCGAAACGAAATGCTCCAGCCTGTTATGCGTTATGGGATCCTGAAGGAAAGAATGGCAGCTCTGATCACAGATGGTCTTCGTGCCGAGCTTCTGGAAAGCAAAAGGATATGAAACCCAGCTTCTTGAATTTATCGATATGGAACATACACCAAAGAATATTCTGATCCGCGCAGTAAAACCGGAAAGAAAAAGAGCAGGGACAGTTTTTTCGGATACCATGAAGGCTCTTCATGTGGCTCCTACCCTGGACAGGCTTCTTTATCCGGAAGAGTCAGCCTCACAGAAGGGAGAATGACATGATGAAGATCCTACGTAAGGGAGTGATACTGCTGGTGATCTTTGTGGCAGTAGTAGCCGGGACCTCATTTCTGATGAACAGTCAGTCTACAGATAACCGCTCAGATATGAACGATGCCACACTTCCGGAGGTTATGGTAAAGATCGGAAGTACCCAGGCAAATAAGATGTATGGATACAGACAGCAGATGCAGACCGATTTCATGAGAGGAAGTATTACTCCGCTGGATACGACCAAAAAAGTGTCGTTTGAGATCAACCCATATGCTGATACAGTAACAGGGCTTGCTTATGAGGTACGGACTTCAGATGGAAGCAAGGTTATGGAGAACCGTAAGATCAAGAATCTCACGAAAGAGGACAACGGCTGTTTAAGTACAGAGATTGAGATCGGCAGTGACCTTCGCATGAACCAGGAGTATTCCATGCAGATCACGCTGGATACCAGTGAGGGGGAAGTTTACTACTATACAAGAGTGGTTTCCAGAACCCAGTTGAATACAGAAGCGTATTTGCAGTTTGTCAAGGATTTTTCCACCAAGTGTCTGGACAAGGAACAGGCAGATACGCTGACGGGATATCTGGAAGCGGAGGATATTTCCGGCGGAACGAATTACAATAATATTACCATCACTTCAGGCCTTTCCAATATCAGCTGGGGATCCCTTTCTCCGAAGCTCTACATGGAAGGCGTTCCGCTGCTCGATGATATCAATGAAACGACTGCAAGTATCACGCTGGATTATCAGGTTTCCGCACAGGATGATGAGGGTAAAACCGAAATTTATGATGTTACGGAATTTTACCGTATGCGTTATACAGAAACAAGGATCATGCTGCTGGATTTTAAACGTTCTGCAACGAAGGTATTTGATCCGTCTCAGCAGGTAGTTTCCGATGCAGGCCTGCTTCTGGGTGTCCGTGACAAGAATGTCACCTATGCTTCAGACAGCAGTGGAAAGATCGTTGCTTTTTGAGCAGGATGGGGATCTCTGGTCTTATGCACCGTCCAGCGGAAAGATCACAAGGATCTTCAGCTTCCGCAAAGAGGAAGATAACGATTCCAGATATGTACGCAACGAACATGATATCAAGATCATCCGAGTGGCAGATAACGGGGATGTGGACTTTGTATTGTACGGTTACATGAACCGTGGTGTTCACGAAGGATACAGCGGTGTCTGTGTTTATCATTACAACAGCGACCGTAATGTGGTAGAAGAAAAGTATTCATACCAAGTACAGAATCCTACGAGTTCCTGAAGGAAGATCTTGGAACACTCACTTATGTAAACAAAAACAATCAGCTGTTTCTGCTGTTTGCACAGAAGCTGTATCAGGTAGATATTGAGACAGGAACCACAGGGTTCTGGAAGAAGGGATCAAACAGAACCATTTTGTTGTGTCAGATACCAAGGCACATGCAGCATGGCTGATCGAATCCGGAGATGATGCAGGAAGATCCGGGAAATTGAATTTGATTCTCTGAAAACAAGAGATATTTCGCCGGAAAGCGGAAAAAATCTGAGAGCTCTGGGATTTATGAATGAAGATCTGGTATATGGGATCCTTTCCGATGAAGACATTCTTACGGATGCCAACGGACATGAAACAGAGGGAATCAGTACATTCCGCATTGAAAGCTTTAAAGGAAAGGTGAAAAAAGAGTATCGTCAGGATGGCCTTTATATCACCAACGTAACGGTTGGCAGTACCATGATGGAGTTTGAACTTTCTGCAAAATCGGGGAATGCTTATACAGTCCAGAAAAAGGACAATATCATGAATAACAAAAAAGCATCCGGAAGCCAGATAGATGTAGCATTGATCACTACAAACCGTGCAGGAACGCTGATCCGCCTGACCATGACTCAGAAACCGGAGACAGACAGTCCGCTGCTTGTTTGTTCCAAGATCGAGAGTACTGAAGACTCATCGGTAACATTGGATACTACCGTTCCACAGGGAGAACTTTATTATGTTTATGCATATGGTTCTCTTTGACCGTATCTATACCGATCCGGCTGCAGCTGTGAAACGCGCGGATGCGCAGACTGGAGTGGTACTTAACCGTGCGCAGCAGTATGTCTGGGAACGTGGAAACAAAAAACAAAGCTCCAGATGAATATAGAGGATGTACCGGAAAGTATACGTACAGCCAACTGGAAGAAAAAAGAACTTCAGGATAGCCTTGGTGATATGGGAACGGTGATCGATCTGACCGGCTGCACTCTTGACAATGTTCTTTATGAGGTCAGTGCCCAGAGACCGGTGATCGCCAAGACAGGAGAAAATTCCAGTGTGGTGATCGTAGGATATGATGAATATAATACCTATCTGTATGATCCGGCAACAGGGCAGATCAGCCGTATGGAATGAATGACAGTACGGATCTTTTCAGAAAGCCGGAAATGTGTTTATCACCTATATAGAAACAGTAAATTGACTGATGAAAACATAACCGGCAGGCAGGAGAACGGATGAAGGCCATGGGGTTATTCATCCAAAAATGGCAAAACAGGAGTTCCCACTGTTTTGGCATAAAAAGGAAAACAGTGGCAGAAAAGTTCCTGTTTTCCGTTACTGTAAAAGAGTGAAACAGTAACAGCGAAAAGGAACGTACAGATGTTAATGAGAACATTAAAAATTAGTACAGTACGGAGTAGAAACAGGATTACACCGGCCTGCGAGAAGAATTATACAATAAATCTTCTTCTGGATGTCTTTGGGGAAAGAATATGTGGAACCTGAGAAGAGTACAGGGATATCGATCTTGAAGAGGTATTAAATGCACTTCTGGATGAGGCTGTGAAGAGAAGGCATCATCATAGAAGACAGTGTTGTGTACAGAGACCTTTTTGATACCAGACTTATGAACTGTCTGATGCCGCGTCCGGCGCAGGTACAGAATGAGTTCTGGAGCAGATATGAGAAAGATCCACAGGAAGCAACCGATTACTTCTATAAACTCAGTCAGGACAGTGATTATATTCGTCGTTATCGTGTAAAGAAAGATCAGAAATGGACAGTAGACAGTGAATATGGTAAAATCGATATCACCATCAATCTTTCCAAACCGGAAAAAGATCCGAAGGCAATCGCTGCTGCCAAGCTTGTAAAATCCAGCAGTTATCCGAAATGTCTTCTTTGCCCGGAGAACGAAGGATATGCAGGAAGAGTTAATCATCCTGCCAGGGAGAATCACAGAATCATTCCGATCACTATAAATGACAGCCCCTGGGGATTCCAGTACTCCCCATATGTGTACTACAATGAGCATTGCATCGTCTTTAACAGTCAGCATACTCCGATGAAGATTGAGAGAAATACATTTATCAAGCTGTTTGATTTTGTAAAGCTTTTTCCCACATTACTTCCTGGCTCCAATGCAGACCTGCCTATCGTAGGAGGTTCCATTTCAGTCACGATCATTTCCAGGGCGGACATTATACCTTTGCCATGGCGAAGGCAGAGATCGAAAAGCATGTGACGATTCCGGGATATGAGGATGTGGAAGCCGGTATTGTAAAATGGCCTCTTTCTGTACTAAGGATCCGCAGCAAAGACGAGACGAGACTGATCGATCTGGCAACACATGTACTGGCAGGCTGGAGAGGATATACTGATGAGGCTGCATTTATCTTTGCAGAAACCGACGGAGAGCCACACAATACGATCACCCCGATCGCACGTAAAAAAGGTGATATGTTTGAACTGGATCTCACACTTAGTAAATAACATTACTACTGAAGAGCATCCCTTAGGTTTATCATCCGCATGCAGAGTATCACCATATCAAGAAAGAGAATATCGGTCTGATCGAAGTCATGGGACTGGCTGCATCGCATAAGGTGTCGGCGGCGAAGCTTGTTTATACCGTTAAGTTCAATAATAATTCAGGGACCAGCAAAAGTAAGACGTATACCGCACTGACACGGAACGTGACATTAAATACTACGATCCGGCTTCCGGCAGTACCCAAGGCTGTGGGATATCAGAATCTCGGATGGACCACACGGAAGGGGAGCAGTAAGGTAGTATATAAAGCAGGTGCCAGCGTAAAGGTCAGAAAAGATATGACTCTGTATGCGGTCCGCAGAAAGAGCAGATACTATACCGTAAACTTCTATCTTGGAAATGGAAGCACCAATTCCGCATATAAGAAGCTGCAGAAAAAAGTAGAAGAGGGTACATATTACACATTGCCTGCAGTTCCATCCAGATCGGGATATGTAAAATCTTGGCTGGTCAACAGCAAAGAACGGCAAGGCATCTACTGCAAAAAAAGTAGGAACGAAGATTAAAATCTCCGGTAATATCAGATACTATTCCGTACAGATGCAGTCAGTAAAAGTAAATCTCCGCAAGGCAAACGGAACCGTATGGAAGACAGTAACACTTGGAAAGGGCGGTTACCTTAAGCTCCCATCTGTATCCAATGCGACAGGTTATACGTTTATGGGTTGGTCTAAGACCAGACGGACCGGTTCTTCCACAGATCCGGATTATGAAGCCGGCGAACTTCTGCGGATCAACAAAAACACCAATCTGTATGCGACGGTATTTAACCGTGCACTGGAGAAGGAAATCAGTTCCGATGAGATGGCTCATCCGGCGATCGGTATGATGTACAGTAAGGTCATTTTTTGTGGGAGATTCCCGTACTGCAGGAATACAGGCGACACTGAACAAACAGATGAGCAGTTCTGTAACAAATGGGGTTTCTTTGTTGCAAACCCAGGAAAGGGCTTGAGCTGGTTCCGGGATACAGGATATGCACAGCTTATAGAAGAGATCGACAAAACAGAAGGTTTCAAACCAATCGCCGTTATCTTTAATCTGGGTGTCAATGACCTGGGAAAATGCAGGCAATTATGTCAGCTATATGACCAGTATCGCATCCACATTGAAAAGTAAGAACTGTAAGCTCTTTTACATGTCTGTAAACCCGATCAACAGTACCATGATCACAAAAAGCAGGAAGAGGCGCCCGTACAGAGGCACAGGTAAGAGAATTCAACAGCAAAGATCCGTTCCGGTCTTTCTCTGATTACAAGTACATCGATATGTACAGCGTACTTATGAAAAAAAGGCTACGGGACCAATGCTTCCTACAATGGCACAGACGCTGACAGTGATGACGGACTTCACTACACAACAAAGACATTCAAGAGGATCTACTATTACTGCATTACTTATCTCAACACAGGAAGTATCAACGCATCTTATTATTAATGGTATAACAGACAGAAAAATCCCGTCTGCCGGAGACATTCCGCCAGGCGGGATTTTTTCTGTCCGGCGGCCCGCTATTTTTCTGTCCGACAGGGCAATAGGCGATCCATAAATTTGAGATCCAGGCAACGTGATTTCTGTAGAGGTGCATACACCATTGATCACAGGAAGGACTGTGAAGACTTAAGTGCTGGAGAGATGTTCCAGGTAACAACGATGGATCTTAACAAGATCCAGCTGAAGAAGAATATTCCGGAAAAGGATGGAAGTGTTGATTATGAACAGGATTTCTTTAAGAAGCCAGTCAGCTTAACCGTCAGCGGACAGCTTGCAGGAGAGACTTTTGCACAGGCATTCCGCAATATTTATACATTTGGACCAACTTTCAGAGCTGAAGATTCCAATACAACAAGACATGCAGCAGAATTCTGGATGATCGAGCCAGAGATCTGCATTTGCAGACCTTCAGGATAATATGGATCCTTGCAGAGCAGATGATCAAATATATCATCAATTATGTGATGGAGCATGCACAGGAAGAATTACAGTTCTTTAATAAATTCGTAGATAAAGGAGCTTATTAGAACGTTTGAACCATGTAGTATCTTCTGATTTTGGAAGAGTTACTTATACAGAAGCAGTAAAATTATTAGAAGAACAAATGATGAATTCGAATATAAAGTGTCCTGGGGAATTGACCTTCAGACAGAGCATGAACGTTATCTGACAGAGAAGATCTTTAAGAAACCAGTATTTGTTACAGATTATCCGAAAGAGATCAAAGCATTTTATATGAAGATGAATGAAGACAACAAGACGGTTGCAGCCATGGACCTTTTAGTGCCAGCTATTGGAGAGATCATCGGGGGAAGCCAGAGAGAAGATGACTTGCGAAAGCTGGAAAACACGTATGGAATTAGGTATGAAACAGAAGATTATCAGTTCTATATAGATCTCCGTAAATATGGTTCTACACGTCATGCAGGATTTGGACTGGGATTTGAACGCTGCGTAATGTATCTCACAGGAATGGGCAATATCCGTGACGTAATCCCATTCCCGAGAACTGTTAACAACTGCGATCTTTGATCAGAACACTTTTTATTCATCTTTCAGGACGTTCTGTGCTCCTGAGATCAGAGAACAGCAGGAGAAATTGGCAACAGGTATTGATATGTGTGACTGACACACAAGGGAGAACATTTTTATTCATCTTGCAGACGTGCATCTGGGCGCGGTTCCCGACAGGCTGCCCGTGGAGCAAAGAGCGGGAGGAAGAAATCTGGAGCACTTTCCGCCGGGTTATTGCGGCGGATCACGAAATGAGACGTTTTTATTTTCCATCCCAGATACCAGAGTGTATCTGATGGCAAAAGTCCCTTTTCACAGAGATTCTGGAGATGTTTGAAATTCCAAACATTTTTTATGGGAACTGATTGTTGAGCATCCCAGGCGATGTCTATGTATATGGACTGAGTTACTATGACCGAAATCACTGTCAGGCTGTCATGGCGGCGAAGTCGGGCCCATGTCCGATGGATTTTCTCAGGCAGCAGCTTGGCGGCGTCAGGCTTCGATTATGTGGCGTTAGGGCATATCCACAAGCCGCAGATCCTGATCCGTGACCAAGGTCTATTCCGGCTCTGGAACCACAGATCGGAATGATCAGGGAACATGGATATATGGAGGGACGACTGATCAACGGAAGGATCCGTACAGAGTTCGTTCCCTTTGCCTGTCGTTCCTATCAGCAGCTGGTAATGACACTTCACGAGGAAACTACACAGATATCTCTGGAAGAAGCGGTAAAATCCCAGATTTTCCGCAGAGGAGGAAGGAATATCTACAGGATCATTCTTCAGGGAATGCGTTCGCCGGATCTTCTTCTGATCCCTGAGAAACTGAAAAGTCTCGGAAATGTTACCGATGTTGTGGATGAATCCTGGCCGGCGTATGATCTTGGTGAGCTTTACAAACGCTACAGCGGTACTCTGATCGGTGATTATATCGGCTATTTTCTGGCCAAAAGGTATGGATACCGTGGAAAAAAAGGCGCTGTATTATGGGCTTCAGGCATTGCTTGAGACAGGCAGCCCGATAAAAGACACAGGAGGATAGCATAAGATGGTTATCAGACGTTTAAAATAAAAAATTTCGGGAAGATCCGGGACAAGGATATGGAGCTTTCGCCTGGGATCAACGTACTTTACGGTGAAAATGAGAAAAACTACCACAACATTTATCCGCTCCATGTTTTACGGCGTTCGCAGACTGAGGGGAAAAGGCTGCTCTGAACGATACATATACAAAATATGAACCGTGGGAAAATCCGGCAGAATATGGTGGGATCATGTGGTTCACAACAAGGGGAAGAAGTATCGTCTAACCAGGAATTTTTATAAAGAAAAGAAGCTGGAGAGCTTCTCTGTGAAGATGATGGCAGCCTTGTGGATGCGGAACAGGAAAAAAGGGACTATTCTGGGAAATCAAGTGAAGGCAGTTTATGATAATACGGTGTCTGTGGCACAGCTGAAAAGCGTTACCGGGAAAAATCTCGTACGTGAACTGCAGAATTACATGGCCAGCTATCAGGGAACCGGTGACAGTTCCATTGACATGGGACGAGCCATGCAGATGCTGAAAATGTCCAGAAAAGGATATCTGACAGAAGCGGCCCGGCGAAAAAAGGCTGGAAAAGGAAAAAGAAAAGATTTCCGCAAACATGGAATATATCCGCAGAGATCCGTGAACTGGATGAGAAGCGTGATCGGATCATGCAGCAGCAGGACGGGATGAACGATAGGGACCAGAGAACGGAGTACAGAGGATCTTCTTGAGCTTCGGATCGATCGCTGTAAAAAAAGGCGGGAGCTGACAGATGCAGTTCTGGCATGTGTGTGCTGCATTGGTGGGATTGCCGGTACCGGCTGCCTGGCAGCTTTTTCCGGGCAGGTCATTTTCGGCAGTGTTCTGGCAGGCGTGGCAACTGCGGCGATTTCTGTAGCGGCATTGTTTTTTCGCATACGGCTCACAGGACGAGCTGAATAAGAGAAACGTCAGAGAGAGCGCTGGCATTCCAGACATGAGGAAGCTGACCTGGAACCGGAACAGTCTGGACAGTGACTACGAAGAAAGCATACAGCGCTGGAGAACCTGCAGGCAGAGTTGACGGAATGTGAAGAAAATACAGAAGTGATCTGACTCCGGAGGAAACGGAGATTCAGGCGTTGAATATGGCTATGGAGACGATTGAGGCACTGTCCGAAACATTACGGATCAGGTAGGGGTCCGTCTGAAAAAACGTACATCTGAGATATTAAGTGAGATCACCGGTGGCAGATACCAGGAGGTTCTGATGGATGAGGCACTGCATATGTCTGTGAACACAGGGGAGGTATCGTATCCATTGAGAGACTGAGCCGCGGGACACTGGAGCAGATTTATTTTGCCCTCCGTATAGCAGCAGGGAGAGCTTTTCTGCAAAGAGGAACCGTTCCCTGTGATCCTGGATGATGTATTTGGCATGTATGATGAAGAACGTCTTGCAGCAGCTCTCAGGTGGCTGCATAAAAGAAAACAGACAGGTGATCATAAGTACCTGCCATAAAAGAGAAATGGAAATCCTGGATAAAGAGGGATTCCCTATCAGAAGATGTGAGCTTTTGCAGGAAGATTTCAGCATAAAGATCAAAAGCAAAGCAGACAGCAGATGCGGATCATGGATATCCGTCTGTTACAGAAATATAAAGCGGCTGCGCTTTCTGAGAAACTGTTATATCGTTCTCAGAAGGTGCAGCCGCTGCAGAAGTTATGATTTATTTATTTCTCATGCTGGCTCATGTAATTTGTTACGCAGCGTTTGATTCTGTCTACTGGGTTCAGGAGGTGGCTTACAGAAAGATCATGGTTCAGAGTATCAATGATCAGAGCAATATATTTGCTCATATCGCAGCTGATGTAGTATGGCTTCTCAAGAAGCTCCGGTGACTGATAAACCAGGTTAGTAGTAAGGAGCTTGTCGAAGTAGCCCTTCTTGTAAGCATCGTCAAATTTATCAAGACCATCGGTAAAGAATCCGAAGGTAGAGCAGATAAACTCTGCCTGCTCCTTTCTCTTTCAGGAGAGACGCGATCTTAATGATCGTATCACCGGAGGAGATCATATCATCGATCAGGATAACATCTTTGCCTTCGATCTTTGGGCCGAGGAATTCATAGGCTGCGATTGGGTGACGGCCGTTTACATATCTTGAGTAATCCAGACGTTTATAGTACATACCCATATCTACACCAAGAATATTGGCGAGGTAGATCGCTCGGCTCATGCTTCCTTCGTCCGGGCTGATGATCATGAAATGATCCTTGTCGATATGAAGTCCCTTTTCATTATTAAGGAGAGCCTTGATGAACTGGTAGGACGGCTGTACAGTTTCAAAACCATGCAGTGGAGTTGCGTTCTGTACACGTGAATCATGAGCATCGAATGTAATGATATTTTCTACGCCCATTTTTGTCAGTTCCTGGAGTGCGGATGCACAGTCAAGGGATTCACGTCCGATACGTTTGCTCTGGCGGCTTTCGTACAGATAAGGCATGATCACATTTACTCTGCGGGCTTTGCCACCGATTGCGCAATCACACGTTTTAGATCCTGAAAATGATCGTCAGGTGACATCATGTTGGTGTATCCGCTGATCGTGTAGTTGATACTGTGGTTGCAGACATCAACCATAACATAAATATCGTCACCACGTACAGATTCACTGATCTCGCCTTTTCCTTCACCGGAACCGAAACGAGGGGTTTTGACATTGATGATATAGAATCACGCTTGATATCCTTCAAAAGCGCAGGTGCCTAATTCAGGGTTCTCACGCTCTTTTCTCCATTTTACAAGCCATTCATTTACTTTTTCGCCAAGGGGCGGCAGCTATCGAGGGAATAAGCCCCAGCCTTCCTACAGGAAGTGTTGTCAGTTCCTTGTTGTTTAACTGTGCCATGTTTTAATTTCCTCCTAAAAAAATTTTCTGTATTCGGATGTCTTTGCCGATAACGCTAGCATCTGGTAGTTGCTGGTTCAATTCGGGAAAATGTTCTCTCGGAATAGGTGGCCGAGAAATCTTCCAGTTTCAGATTTGTTGATATGATCGTAGACTTACGACGGAAATACGTTCGTTAATACACAAAAATAACTGCGAGGAGACAAAACTGTTGGTAAGCTCTGTCCCAAGATCATCTATGATCAGAAGATCACAGTCATAGATCAGTTCCTCGTCTGTGCCGGTATCTTTTCGGGAAAAAGAATTCGCAGCCATCATATCAAAAGATCGTAGGCGGAAAAGTACAGGACACAGTGGGTGGATCTGAGAAGCTCTCGGGCGATGCAGTGTGAAAGAAAGTTTCCCACACCGGTATCACCATAAAAAACAGGTTTTCAAATTTATGGTCGAAGTTCTGCACAAAGCGCTGTGCAGTGTCATAGGCCCGTCTGGCTGTTTCCAGGGCAGACAGTCCCGTGGCTTCGTTTTTTATTGTAGCAGAATAATAGTCAAATGAAAAGCTGTCAAAATTCTCTTTTTCGAGAATTTCATTCAGATTGGACTGTGCATAAAGCAGTTCGATCTCAGCTTTTTTAAAACAGGTGCATTTTCGGCTGCCGATATAGCCGGTATCCTGACAGTCAGGGCAGGTGTAAAGGCATCTCAAGATAGTCTCCGGGAAAGCCGTTTGCAACAAGAAGGGTGATCCGTTCATCGGAAAGCTCCTGGATGGCTGCCTTCAGATCCGAAGTTCCCTTTTCTTCGCCGTTTAAAAGGCGACGGACTTTGTCAGCACTTAAAGTTGCCACCTCGTCATCGATCTCTTTCAGACGGGGATCTTTCCGTAGGCTTTGGCTGTGTGCTCCTCCAGAATACGGTGGTTCTGTGCCTGCCGGCGGCTGTATTCTCTCATTATAGTATCATATTGAAAATTCTGTAAAGGCATAAAGCGCTCCTTCCAGGTTCTGTTACTGATTATTTAAAAGACGTTTCTCATATTCCGCAAAATCATAATCACGCTGGTGGAAATTATTGAAGCGGTTGCTATTCTGAGGCTGAGTCTGGGGCTGCTTCTTCCTGGAAACGGATTTCTCAAGCTGGCGTTTTTGTGTGCGGCATCCAGAAGCCGGATATCCTCCAGCGTATGTACGTTTTCTTTTTCCAGCCGGAGGGATCTTATCTGCATATTGGAAACTTGGCTGTCCGGTAGAGAGGACTGTACGGCTGCAGGCTTCCTGGATCAGCTCCAGATCAAAACCGTAGGTCTTGCGCCAGGTATCAATGTAAGTGATCTCGTTATCAACAGGATTGCGGCCGCTGATCCCCATAGCCTTCAGGATCGTGTAATAATCCTTGGAAAAACGGGAGCTGGCATCCCGGGCCATCTCGACGGTGGTGATGCCGTCTTTTGCCCAGGCGAGTGCAACAGTTTCAATATAACGCATACTCTTGCGGCCTCTGGAAACACAGTATTCCACCAGATATTCGATGAGATCCGCAGACATATGGAGTTCATCATAGAAAAAAAGGATCTTCTGCATTTCTGTAGGCGTCAGTGTTTTGGTCAGATATTGCTCGGTGATATAGAGAAGCTGACTGATCTCTTCGTTTTGCTTAAGTTCTCTGATCCGGTCAGGAGTGAGACTGAGAATGTAATCAGCGGAGCTTGGGACTCCCGGATCCGTGTTCCCGGAAACGGAAGCAGAATTGCCGGAACCGGTGAAAGTATCCACAGAAGCGCTGCTCTCTCTATGACCGGTATCCGCAAAGGGTTCCAGCAAAGTGATCCCGGAAAGCTTCTGATCTGCAGTATAGGGTTAATGCGATTAGTTTCTCACCTTCCCAGTATTTCAGCGCACGGGAAATATCTCTTTCCGTGCAAAAAAGGCTGTCTGCCATATGCTCCAGGCTGAAAGAAGAAGGAGCGGCAGATACCATCCGGAGAAGGTAGATATATACCTTTACGAACTCCCCCGTTGGCACGAGGCATGAAATTGTCAATAAAGCGATTGGAAAGAATCGTTACCTCCAGTTCAGAGGAATTCTGAAGTGAAATCAGGCTCATGATCATTTCGCAGCTCCTTTCTAAAATACAGCAGATATTTCAGGTGATATCCCAAAGTCCGCCATGCTAAAAAGGATTATAGCACAACCGCTTTTACTTGAGAATAGTCTATTTTCACAGAAGTTGTGCACCAATTTCCATGTGGAAAATGTGGATAGTGTGGAAAACTTCGAGGATAACATTATCAGCAACTAACAAAACCTTAATTTTGTAAGAAAAATGCGGTATTTGTTGAATTTGGCTGTTGAATTATGTCAAGTAGGTTATACACAAAAACCACATGCCAGGCACGTCTGAAATGTGCATAAGCATGTGGATAATGTGGATAATTATTTTCCGAGAAGGTGTTCTCCAATATTTACAACGTCTCCGGCTCCCATAGTTATCAACAAATCACCATGTGCACAACTTTTTTAAGAGGAAGCTCTCAATCTCATCAAAAGTCGGGAAATATTCGCAGGGGTTCCAAGTTCCTGGATCTGTTTCTGGAGATCCTGGGAAGAAATGCCAAGATTGTCTGTTTCACGTGCGGCATAAATATCAGCCAGTACAACATGATCGGCCAGAGTCAGCGCTTTTGCAAATTCCGGAAGAAGAGCTTTGGTACGTGTGTAGGTATGAGGCTGGAATACACACCATACCTTCTGATGCGGATAATTTTTGGCTGCATGAAGGGTTGCCTCGATCTCGGTTGGATGATGAGCGTAATCATCAATGATGGTGATACCGCCGATCTCACCTTTATACTGGAAACGACGGTCTGTACCGGTAAAGCTTCCGAGACCTTTGACGATCACATCATCCGGAAGGTCCAGAAGGCGTCCTACGGCAATGGCGGCCAGTGCATTGGATACGTTGTGGATACCCGGTACACGCAGATAATAGCTGCCGATCTTTTTGCCCCGGAAGAGAACGGAGAAGGAAGGATGTCCGTATTTATCCCAGGTAATGTCTGCTGCGGTGTAATCGGCATCGTGCTCCAGACCATAGGTAAGAACATTGCATGGAAGCTCCCGGGTGATCGTCTCATACTCCGGTGTGTCGGCGTTGATGATCAGAGTACCGTCAGCAGGGAGAAGCTCTGCAAATTTCCGGAAGGAATGGCGGATGTCATCGATGTCCTTGAAGAAATCCAGATGATCGGCATCCATGTTCAGGATCATACCGATCCTAGGGAAGAAGCTTAAAAAGCTGTTGGTGTATTCGCATGCCTCTGTGATAAAGGTCTCAGAATTTCCAACGCGGATGTTTCCGTGGATAGCAGGAAGGATTCCGCCAACACTGATGGTAGGATCACAGTCACCCTCAAGAAGGATATGGGAAACCATGGAAGTAGTAGTGGTTTTCCGTGGGTTCCGAAATTGCGATCGGTGTATCGTAGTTCCGCATGATCTGTCCCAGAAGCTCTGCGCGGGTGAGCATTGGAAGTCCTTTTTCCTTTGCACAGGCAAATTCCGGGTTGTCCGGATGGATAGCTGCGGTATATACCACAACATCTACATCATCCTTGATGTTGGAAGCGCGCTGTCCGTAATAGATCACAGCGCCACGTTCTTCCAGTGTGCGGGTCAGCGGGCTGGATTTGGCATCGGAACCGGAAATCCGGAAATTTTCTTCCAGAAGGATCTCGGAAAGGCCGCTCATGCTGATGCCTCCGATCCCGATGAAATGGATATGGAGCGGTTTATGGAAGTCTATCTGATACATGTTAATCTCCTTATATATATGTTATTTTCGTAGCTCTTTTGTCTCTGTTTTATTATAACGCCAACAGAAACAATTGAAAAGTGGTT
>VOFB01004314.1_pt1 | contig 26864 bp, 35 predicted proteins | sample 5384141 | NCBI WGS metagenome assembly VOFB01 (sample SAMN12384721, study PRJNA508395) | human gut metagenome | isolation source: healthy gut A | host: Homo sapiens | reverse complement strand
ACAGCCGCGGCATGGGAGCATTGGGACTTCCGGGGGATTTGTCCTCCCAGTCCCGCTTTGTGAGGGCAGTATTTGTAAAAATGAATTCTGTTTCAGGAACTTCGGAAACCGAGAGTGTCAGCCAATTTTTTCATATTCTGGGATCTGTCGATCAACAGAGGGGATGCTGTGATCTGGGAGACGGAAAATATGAGGTTACACTGTATACTTCATGCTGCAATACAGATAAAGGGATCTATTATTATACCACCTATAATAATCATCAGATTACAGCGGTGAACATGTTTAAGGAGAATCTGGATGGCGCAGCACTGATCAGATATCCGATGATTACAGAGGAACAGTTCAGGATGCAGAACTAAGGAACTATTTTTGATATCTTTTTAATAAATGTGGAAAACACTCAGGCTGCGTTCCAGAATCCCCTGCATATAGGCGATAGCAGTGCCGTAGTTTGTAAATGGAATGCCGCTGTCCACTGCACATTTCATACGATAGCGCATTTCACGTTCGTTCAGCATACATCCGCCGCAATGAATGATCAAAGCGTAAGGACTTAAATCCTCCGGAAATTCCATGCCGGAGACGGTGTCCAGAATCAGATTTTTACCCGTGTAACTGCGAAGCCAACGAGGAAGTTTGACGGTTCCGATATCGTCACACTGTCGATGATGTGTGCATCCTTCGGCAATCAGAATCCGATCGCCGTCTTTCAGGTCCTCAATTTTGCGGACTCCATGAACTGCCGTGTCCAGAAATCCCTTGTAACGTGCCATAAGAATGGAGAAGGAAGTGAAAGGGATATCCGGTGGTGTAGCGGCGGAGGCAGCTGCAAATACCTGACTGTCAGTGATAACCAGGGAAGGTTTCCGGCCCAAATGCGCGAATGTTTCTGCCAGTTGGTGTTCTTTACCACAATTGGGCAGCATCACTTTCCAGAATGTCACGGATGGTCTGCTGTTGGGGCAATCCGTCTGTACAAGTGTACTAATTTTTTCCTTCAGTTCGTGGATTCCCTGCCCGTTTTTGGTACTGACCGGAAATACAAGACTTTTGTGCATGTAATCCAGGGTACCTTTGGAATGTTCAGCATTGGAAAGTGAGTCCGGAACAGAAGCATCAGAGCATCCATCTTGTTATAAACAATCAGATAAGGCAATTCCTTTGCCTGAATCAGTTCCAGTAATTCCCGGTCTGGTGCAGTCATACCTTCCACAGCAACAATTACCAGACTGGCGATATCTGTTTTATTGAGGACTTGACGGGTCTTCCTTACCCGCAGGATTCCCAGTGCACCGGTATCGTCGAATCCCGGGGTATCGATGATCATGACTGGTCCCAGAGGAAGCAGTTCCATTGATTTATAGACGGGATCCGTAGTAGTTCCCTTCGTATCGGAAACTACTGCAAAGCTCCTGTCCGGTCACAGCATTTACAAGACTGGATTTCCCGGCATTTCTGCGGCCGAAAAGCCGATGTGGATTCTGTTTGCAGCAGGTGTATCATTTAAGCCCATAGAGGTCTCCTTTCTGTCAAAAAATCGCAAATCACGGATTCCCTGTTCAATTTTATCCAAATGATCTTTACAGATTCTGCGTACTTTTCCTTCGGGATGTTTTGAAGCTCTGATTGAATCAGCGCTTCGCCGATTGCCTTTGTTTCTTCGCCTGCGTAATCCATCAGAAATTCCTTCAGGGTCATGGGGCATTGGGATGGCAGCAATTCTGAATCTGTCCTGTTTTACAAAGGGACATAAAACGGTCTCCGGTACGTCCTTCTCGGTAACATGCAGTACAAAAAAGAAGGAAGATATCCCATATCCATCAGCCAGTGAACCACTTCATCAAAGTGCGTTGGTCGGAAACATCGAATTGTTCCGTATCGGTAGGACGTTCTTCTTCGAATAGCCGCCCACTGAAGTACGGGAAGCACCGCTGATCTGAGAGACACCAAGGCGGATAACCTTTTCCCGGACAGCCTGACTTTCCCGGGTGGAAATAATCATGCCGGTGTATGGAACTGCGATACGGATCAGGGCACAAAGCTTGGCAAAGATATCATCACTGATTCCATTATCAAAAGTATCGGGATCAATGTCGTCGGCACGTTTGATACGGGGTACACTGATCGTATGGGGGGCCGACTCCGTGGACAGCTTCCAGATGCTCTGCATGCATCAGCAGACCTGCAAATTCATAGCGGTACAGTTCCAGACCGAAGAGGACACCAAGTCCCACATCGTCAATTCCCCCTCCATTGCACGGTCCATGGCCTCTGTGTGGTAGTTGTAATCATGCTTTGGTCCCGTGGGATGCAGCTTCAGATAGCTTTCCTTGTGATAAGTTTCCTGGAATAAAATATAGGTACCGATTCCGGCATCTTTCAGTTTCCGGTAATTTTCAACGGTAGTTGCTGCAATATTGACGTTGACCCGGCGGATAGCACCATTTTATGCTTAATGGAATAGATGGTATTGATACAGTCCAGAATATATTCGATCGGGTTCATTCTGGGATCTTCTCCGGCTTCAATTGCCAGACGCTTGTGTCCCATGTCCTGAAGGGCAATCACTTCCCTGGCCACTTCCTCCTGGGTCAGTTTTTCCGGGGAATGTGTTTGTTTTTCATATGATAAGGGCAGTAGACACAACCATTGATACAATGATTGGAGAGATACAACGTGCAAACATTACAATGTGCCGTAGAACGCTTTTTTATCTCTTCTGCCACAACGGTGCAAACATTACAATGCGGTAACTGATATGATCTATTATACCGTTCAAATACGAAAAGAGTCAACATTGTCGGCTGTAAAAATTAAGTATACCATACACAACACTTAATTATAAGATATGTACAAAAATCAGACAAAAAAGTTCCACATAATATATAGTGTTATAAAACACCAGTTGCAAAACCTGAAAATACCAGATATAAAACTTAGTAGATGGTTGTGAAAAAAATTTATACTAGGAGAATATGATATGAAAGGAAAAAAATTTTGGCGGCGTCTTTGGGGGTTGCAATTGCTGTACAAACATTTCAAACAGTGTTTGTTCCTGTAACTGTGGAGGCAGGTGTACATCAGGAATCAGTTTCTGTTTTTGCTGATATCTATACGGATAAGGCAATGTATGGTCCGGTGATCCGGTTGAAATAACAGTTAAACTGGAAAATCGTACACAGAGGAAGATTACAGCTCTGAGTATGCAGCCGATGCATCTTAATGAAAAGGTGGGAGTTCCGGTTGTTGTTCCGTGTGAAGTGGATGAATTTTCTGATGGGGCAGCGAAGATCAACTGGACTGCACCGGATAAGGATTTTCAGGGATATTTGTTGGAGATTACTGCATTAACCGCTGATGGTACATATTTGGATAGCGGAAGTGTTGCGGTGGATGTATCTTCATCATGGACAAAATTTCCGCGATACGGTTATGTCCATGATTTTGGAGAACATGCAGATGCACAGGACAAGATAGATGAGATGACGAAGTACCATATGAATGTAGTTGAATACTATGATTGGCAGTACCTGCATCATCAGCCTCTGGCACCCGAGGAAATGCTGGAAAAGGGTTATTATGAGGATTGGTCTGGCAGAAAAATATATGTATCTGCGATTAAGGATTATATCAGCGCTGCCAAATCAGCCAATATGGTAAGTATGGCATATGATATGATTTACGCAGGCACAGATACTTTTTGAAGGTGAAGAAAATGAAGGTCATAGAAACTGGCAGATACATTTTAAAGAGGATAATGACCGGGGAACGGTCCGTTCTATTTTACGATCGGTAGTTCGCCATCCGGAAACGGACACCTTTATTTTGTGAATCCGCTCAATACAGAATGGCAAAATCACATTTTAGTGAAATAAATAAGGTATTTGCCTATTTTGATTTTGATGGATGGCATGGAGATACAGTCGGAGACTGGGGTGAGATGACAACCAGTCAGGGAGAGCCTTTGGGTTACACAGAGGATGGAGAACCGATTCATATGGTTCTGGATACATACACGCAATTCTTGAATGCTGCAAAATCAGCATTGGGGGATAGATATCTGACCTTTAATCCAGTAGGAGCAAAGGGAATTTAAAATGCCAATGTCAGTAACGTGGATGCGTTGTATACAGAATTCTGGCCGTGGGATCATGACAGATACTGGGATGGTGAAACGGAAGATGCCAATCGCTATGATACTTATGGTTCCCTTGCGAAGGAAGTGGAACGTTCTGCGATGGAAAGCGGCGGAAAATCACTTACAGTTAAAGCATATATTAATTACGGAGCTATGGATGGGTATATGAATACTCCGGCAGTAATATTGTCAAATGCGTCAGTATTGGCAGCGGGAGGAAGTAAACTTGAAATTGGAAACGGAGATAGTATTCTGCATAAAGAATATTATCCGGATGACAAGGTTCCGATGAGTGATCAGTTAAAGGCACGAATGAGAAATATGTATGATTTTGAAGTGGCATATGAAAATCTTCTTCGGGATGGTCAGGAGACAACATCACAGATGGTAGTTACGGAGGGTTATGTGAACAGCAGTGATGGACAGTCAGATACAATCTGGACCTATACAAGAAAAGGTAATGGCTATCAGATACTTCATATGATGAATCTGCTTGGAACAGATAATCAGTGGCGTGACGAATACAAGGAAAAAGCAATTCCCGAAGCCGCAGAAAATATTCCGGTGAAATATTATTATACAGATGATGTAAATTCCGTTTATATGGCTTCTCCGGATAGAAATAGTGGAAGTACGGAGGCGCTACAGTTTGAAAAAGGTGAAGATGAAAATGGGGCTTACGTTACTTTTGAAGTTCCGTCACTGGAATATTGGAACATGATTTATATGAGCAGTGAGGAAGCGACAGAACTGAATAACGCAAACACAAATATGCAGTATAAGATGACCTTTGAGGGTGAAGATTACTATGAAGGCAATTTGTCGGAAGGACAGGCAGACTTGCAGCCGGGTGAAAGTATAGCTGTGGCAATTCCGGAAGGAATGAAAGAGGGTGAATATCAGCTTTCAATTGTTTCATGTGGAAATCGTCAGATCTACTATGTGGAAAAGAACGGGGAAGCAGCGGGAATATTGTCACGTACCGGAACTGGTTTTGGTATGAACGAGATGACAGAGGACTATATGGAGGGATTGATTTCGCTGGCTGCCGGTGATGTTATCAAAATTTATGACAATGGTGTTGATGGAAGCGGTTATGGATGGGTCGATAAGCTTGTGTTGACGCTGAAGCGGCAGAATCAGACGGGTCAGCAGGAAACTTTAACACCTTATGTATATCCAGATGGAATGCTGTATAAAGTGGAAGGAGAATCTGGTGAAACATATGCAATGGATACTGTTGATAATCATCCGGAAGTAGGCATTTATGGAGAGGCCTCTGAGCACAAATTGATGAAAAATATTGGTCTGAATCAGGGATGGGTAACACTTACAATTCGGAAGAAGTACCAGAAGATGATTATAAGTATACATTAGATTACAAACTGACGGATAAAACCTGGTCTTTTGCACCGGCGGAAATTTCCATTCCATCTGTAAAACTCAAAGCTGGTGATAAGATTAAAATTCAGGATGCGAAGGAGAATTGTTGGATCTGGGTCGATTACATTTATCTGATGGAAGAGGAAAACGTGTGTTCGAAACTTCCGTTTGCTGATGTGGAAAAAGGTGACTGGTATTATGAGTATGTGGCAGCGGTATATGAGAGAGCTCTTATGACAGGTTTGGACAAAGACATTTTTTGGACCGGCGGAGAATCTGTCAAGAGCACAATTGGCAGAAATTCTTTATCGTATGGAAGACACTCCGGAAGTTGTCTATACGAAAAAATTCCCGGATGTTTTGGATGATTTCTGGTATAGTGATGCAATTATGTGGGCCAGTGAAAATGACATTGTGACGGGATATGCTCATTTCGGAACGTTTGGACCGGCAGATTCTGTTACGCGTGAACAGATGGCAGTTATGATGTACCGTTATGCAAACTATAAGGACTGGGATGTGTCCGGGACGGTTTCTTTAGAGCGGTATCCGGATGGAGGTTCCGTAAGTGAATTTGCGAAAAAAGGCTATGGAATGGGCTGTTGGAACTGGTATTATTACTGGAGAGGACGGAAAAACTGAATCCACAGGGCAGGGTAAATCGTGCTGTTTGCGCTACAATTATGACTAGAATGTGGGAAGTGTATCAATAATCGGATAAAAAAGCTTTGTTGCTGAAGGGTTCCCCTGATTTCATATATTTAAAGATTTCTTTTTGAGCTTATTCAGGTGTTTTAAGATGAACATTCTGGATAAGCTTTGTTTTTATATCATGTAAAAGAGTAATTTTACTATTAAGAGTAGACTTTTGGAAAAACTGATTTAAACTTAAGAAAAAGTATTAAAAATGTAATTTACATAATTGAAATCTTTGTTTGGTGCGGTCTTTTAGGGGCCAACATGTTATCTTGAGTTTCGCAATTGTCTGTAGATTAAAATTGTTGAAAGGAGCGTATAGATATATCCGTGTGAGTATATCTTAAAAGTTTATGACAATAAAAAGAAATTGCTGTATTGACAGGTGTTAGCCCGACAACTGTAGCTAATGTGATTCATGGAAGAACTGGAAAGATGTCAAAAGAAACTTTGGAAAGAGTATCCAGGGCACTGGAGGAACATAAGTATACAATCAATATGGGGGCCCGTGTTATTGGAAATTGTGGTTCACGGCTGATAGGGGTTATTGTGAATTATGCAAGACGAGAGACTATTAATGTTGCGCAGGAGCCATTTTATGGAGAAATTATAGGGCGCTTGAAAGGGAAATCAGGAAAAACGGTTACTATATGCTTTTATATACGTCAGGAGGAATGGATGAAACAATTCGGCTTGCATCTTCCTGGAATGTGGAAGGGTTAATTTTGTTAGGCGTCCAGCCACAGGAAATAGAAAAGATTCGGGAATGGTTGAAAATGCCCGTTGTATACATTGATTCATATTATCCGGAAAAGATGTTGAATTTGATAATGTGGGAATACAGGACTATGAAGGCAGTTATGAAATGACACGTTATCTGATTCGTCAGGGGCATACAAAAAATTGCCTTTCTTTGCGGATGGGAAACCGTTGGCAGGGTAGATTATGAGCGTTACAGGGGTACTGTGATGCTTTGAGAGATCATATGGATTTGATGGACAGGGAAAAATCAGAAAACTATCACTATTTGCCTTTTGAAAAAATATTCGTCGTCATGAGATGTTGCGTCAATTTTGCAGGAAGCATATTCAAAATTATACGGCACTATTCTTTGCATCAGACTTTTATGCAATGGATGCTGTAAATCTTTTTATACACAGGGGATAGAAGTTCCAAAGGGATATTTCAGTAGTGGGGTTTGATGATAATATTTGTGCACAACAGTGCAGACCGCGGCTTACGACTGTGCGGCAATATATTTCTGAAAAGGGAAAGGCTGCGGTAGATAAAATCCTTCATATGATTCTGAACGAAAAAGAGGTCGTTCGAAATATACATCTTCCCGTTGAGTTGATTATAAGGGATAGTGTAAGCCCCAATAAATAGATTACAATCTTGCAGTAAAAAGAGTAAATAAGTATGCCCTCTAGGCCAGCGAACGTAAGGTCTAGGGGCATATTGGTTGAAGGTGAATAAAATAATACAAGAATATTTTGTTAGTGCTGTTGGTGTTGTGTAATACGTGTTGAAAAACGAAAAAATACTAAATATTATGATACCAGGGTCAAAAGGTTATGCGTTTCATGCTTGCATGAAACAGCATGACTTTGAATACGTAAAACACGAGAAAGTAGCCCGAATAGGGCGAAATACCTTTGCCCCAACATCATATTATTGATTTATAAAACAGCATGGTTTGGACTATCCTGGAAGAAGGCGTGGATATATGAAATCTATGGAGGAGAAGCAGTGTTAAACGTAGAAAAGTTTTGGTTGGTCATTTTGGCTTTTGTTACTTGTTATTGATGTAAATAGTCAATAGTCATGTGTATGCCTCATCTGGGATGCAGGAAAATATTAGTACAGGAGAGTTATTATAAAGAAATATGTCCGGGAGGAATATGCCTCCAGCCGCTATGTTATGGGTCTGCTTTATCTTTTTTTGCAGACTTTCGGTCTCTGCCTTTTCAATGGCGGATGCTTTTGTCACCGTAAATGCAACAGGTATCTCATATGTCGCATTCGCTATAAGGTGCAGGCGAAAGCCAGACCATTGCAAGTTGGGCTGGATGTTATTTTCAGCTACCAGGGTATTAAGATCCTTCTCTCCTTTTTAGCAGCTCTATTACAAGGTCTGATTTAACTTTTGCACTAAAATTTCTTCTTTGTTTGAACATGGTAATGAAGCCTTTCATTCATACTGATTTTAGTATACCAGACTCATTAAAATATGTCCGAAAAAGTGTCTTAATTTATGAGACTATTATAATAGATAATAACTAACCTCTTCTTTACAAAAAGGTGATAAAGTCTTTGGTGAAAGTAAATAAGAATATGAAAATGTTTTGTTAGTGTTGTTGGTGTTACAAAACATCTATTGAAAAACTAAACGATACCAAGTAATTTTAATCGTGAAGGAAGGAGTTGGACATAGATGTGTTGTGAGAGGAGGATATGGTATTGAATGTAAAAAGGTTTTGGGCGCTTCTTTTTATCTTTTTTGCTACTTGTCATTGATGTGAATGGTTATGTGTATGCCTCATCAGAGATGCAGGAAGATATTAGCACAGATGTATTGACGCAAAAGGATTTGGATTTGAATAGTGGAACACAGGAAACAGATGCTGCAAATAGTGATATTGAGAGTTATTCGATTAATACAGGCTCACCGCTTCCGAAATTGGAGGAAATCGGCAGGTATTCACTTGCTCCAAAAACGGGCTTCAGATTCTGAATAATATGCCTGGCGCTGGTGTTGAACTAGTCGATACGGGCGCGAGATATACGGACGGAGGTTGGGCGTATGATTATGAGGGAGGATGCGATCAGGAAACTCCGCATGATGTTGACGAGGCCATAAGAAGTGGTGAATGGGGTGAGGCTATAAAGCATTGTGTATATAGTTCCATGCGTGCACAGAATGATGGAGATATACGATTCGGCGCTTTGGCGATTGCGTTTTCAGGGAAGTGAGATTCCGACGACCGAGTTCGAACAAAAAGATTATCATGCAGGATGGAACACCCAGGATTTAAGCTTAGATACTACAGAAATGTGGGTGGAACTGAAATATACCCATGTGGGTTATTATAAGGATAGGTTGATTAATGCGAAGGTTAAAATGAGTGTGACACCGTCTAAGAATCGAAATTCAGATGCGAGACCAGACCAGGAGGGCGAATGGGAGGACGGTTATGGAGGCTGGTTTTACCGTGGGGAATATGTTCCAATGATACAGGTCAGCGCAAGCCTTTACCGAGGATGGGTATGGCAAAACATAGAACAGTTTCATGTGGATCTTGAATTTTATTATGCAGATGATATGAATATGGAGCAGTCTATTTCTCTGGGAAGTGATACAGCGGACTATGGTAATGTTCAAGAGGATTATTATGTTATCAATTCGCTGAATCCGGAAGGTATTGCCGGAGGAGAAGGGTTTGATCAGTGGGCTCACTACAAAGGACCTGAGTATGTTTTGCCAGATGCAAATCAGATTGCAAAGGCCTATAAAGTAGCTACATATATAGCAGGAACAGAGATGCAATCAAATATTAAAGATTCCTATAGCTATATAGATCAAACAGATGGCAGAGAGGTAACCCAGTACGCATATAATGGCGGTTCGGATCTCTGGTATGATGATGCTATCGGTGCCCCAGGCTGGGCGCAGAATTCTGTTATGCTCTTGCCTAAGAAAACAACCAGATTGTCCTTTACTCTTGGACAGTTGTAACGTCCGCCCTGGAGTGTAGATGCAAGCTTTACTCCAGATAATAGATATTTGCAGCGTACGGATATTATGTGGGCAACGATAAGCACAGATCCCTTTAGTATAACCCGGGTTGAAACAGAAGTGAAAAAAAGTTTGGCCGGATGAAGCGACGAAGAATAAATATCAGTCTGTTACTCTTGCATTGTCTGTTCAGGGATTCAAAGATATAGATAATGAAGAGAATCCTGCAGCAACGTCTCGTTTAGAAGCAGAAAGCGGGCAACTATTCCCGGTGCCGGGGACAACGGATCAGCCAACTGTAGTTGTGGAAGAGAATAATCATGTTTCTAATAATAGGTATGTGAAAAATATTGGAAAAAGCCAGGGAGCTGTTCAACTTACGATACCAGAGAATGTAGCAGAAGGTGATTATAAACTACGGTTCGGTTATTCATCTAGTACAGATGGGGCAGTTTCGGTTCGCGTTGCTGATACAGAGCATAGAGTTGAATATAGCATGACTGATTACAGTGAGGACGATCAGAAATGGCAGAATTTTTGCGGCGGCACAATTGAACTTTCTGGTATTCATTTAAAACCAGGTGATATAATTCAGATATCTGACGCAGAAGATGCCTGTTATATTTGGCTGGATTATGTAGACCTGATTCGTCAGGAGACGACGAAAATACCGTTGGGTGCCCCTGTAACACTGGGTAGTAACAGCAACTGGACAGGAAGCTTTAATCAGGTGATGAGTCTGCCTGATGCGACTGCTATGTATGGGCTTGAAAATCCTGAATATGTGCTGGAAGAGATAAAAGTTATAGATTCCGATGGCAACGAAGCGCCTGCATCACAATTTGAAACGGGTGGACGCTGCAAGAAGATTCAGTAACGAAAAAGTACACATTTACTTTTGTTAATAAAACGAAAGTAAATAAGGTTGTTTATGTACAAGCTGGTGATGACCCAACGGCTTATACACCAAGCGATGTTACAATCACAAAGGCTGCACTTATCTCTGATCAGACTGATAACCCTTCAGCTGTTTCGAATACGGCAAACCCAGCTCAGTTGGATATTAAAGCTCCGAGTCCAAATCAAAAGTATGTCTATGAAATTGAAGGAATAACCAAGGGCGGTGGTCAGTCTTTAGCAAGTGGCAGTACACTGACGGTTTACTCTTACCAAGCAACCCAAAAAGTCTATGTCTTTGATTACGGATTAAAGTCGGATCTTGCCAAGACAAATGACAACAACGGTCTGTTCCAGGACGGTGTATTCTTTAACAAAGAGGCACAGAACACAACAGACTACAAAACTTTGGCAACGTTAGGGACAATTTCTGATAATGGTGCAACACCGCAAACCGATATTACTGCGGATCTGAATGGTGTTACAATCAACGATGATGGTTCAGCTTATGGCTCTGTAATATTTGAACCAAAAGGTTTTATGAGTCAGGTTGAGAATTACAACTATACTGCAAACATTGCAAAAGTAAATACTGTTTTTGATGCGGCTGATCCGGAGAATGGTACGGTTGTCAATGGTACAATCAAAGTAATGCCGGCAAGTGTGGTTTACTATGAGGATAACTTCAATTCCGGCACACAGACTAATGACAGCAGTATGAAGATTGTCTATACAGGAACGAATACAAAAGAAGGGACTTCCCTGGATCTTGTCCAGAGCAACGGCCAGACTGAGCAGTACGGTCATGATGGTGCGTATAACACGATGGGGAATCAGAAGGACAGCGGCGGAAGTTCAACGAAGTTGACTGCAGATGGTTACAACACAAAGGCAATCTTTACCTTTACCGGTACTGGATTCGACATTATTGCACGTACCAGTCGAAAGACGGCAGGTATTGTTTACACCATTGAAAAGCATGATCAGGCTATCGGTAACTATTCACTGGAGAATGGGTGCAGTTGATACTTATTATACAAATGGTGATTTGTATCAGCTTCCGGTTATTCATGAAGAAGCTGGCGCATGGTACCTACCGTGTGACCCTGGGTATTAAGCAGACTGGCAATCTTATCACTACGAAAGATGAAAATGGAGAGGTAATTAGTGAAGATGATACCAGAAAGTACGTTGTTTACCTGGGCGGTATCCGTATTTATAATCCGTTGGGTAAAAGCGGAGATCAGAACTATATTGCAAGCGAGCAGGATGTTACGGTTTCTGAGATCCGGGATTGATAGCAGGTGATGGTACTGTTACAGACAAAGGTATGATTGACGAAGAAGGTAATATAATCAACAGTCAGGTTGTTGACGGCGCAACGGCAGCGATTGCTTCTTATGGTCCCGCAGCGGGGGTTATGGCCTGTCAGCACTCGGCACTACATGGGGTGAGGTGTCGACAGAGGATTCCTCCGCTTCCAGTGAGTCGGTTTTGACATACCTGAATGCCGGTCCGAACAATGAGTTATATCTGGATGAGTCGGCAGCGTTGGCTTTTGTAGTAAAAGCAACGGATGTTGTTAATACACTGCAGATTGAAGCAAAGTTAGTGGATGTTCAGGGAGCGGAAAATTTTCAGGAATCCAGTGGCCTGAAGCTGCGTGCGTTAAGTAATAAGAGCGGATCTGTGGAAGAAAAGACGATTGATACCGTTTATTCATCTACAGCAATGTATTACAGAATCCCGGTTGAAGAATGTATTTCATTGGGCGGAGGCTATTATCTGGTTGCAATTTTGGGAAATTCAGATTTGGAGGAAGGCGGTTCACATGTATTGTCATTCTCTAATTTGAAACACAAAAATTACACGATTGGAAGTCCATATGATACCAAAGACTATAATGCAGTGAGTACCTTGCGGCAGAAGAGGAAATATCAAATAACTTTGTATCAGTGAACCTTAAAACAGGTCTGAAGAAGAACACATGGCAAAGCTTTGATAACCATAGTGTTACATTGACTAATAATGTATTTGGTGATGCAACGAACCGGAATTTACAATGTACTATGTTAATGGCTGACGGTGAAAAAGTAAAACTTTCTGTAACAGCGAAGAAAGTTGAAAACGATGATGAAAGACGTATCAATTACGGTTTAAAACACCCAATGCAAAAGGCAATTTCCCGGTTGAAATCCACTATTATGTCGTTGACGGTGTGGAATCTGGCTGACTATATTGCAACAACAATGAAGGTGGTAAAATAAGGAGGACAGTAAGCAATGAAGAATCTTTATGAAAAGCCGGCAGTGATGATAGAGAATTTCACATTATCTGAAAATATTGCCTCTTGTGATCCCAGTTTTTCGAATAATATGGAGAGTATTATTGAGGATGTGAAAGGATTTACAGGTTATTTTACCGGACAATATAGCTGCTCAAATATGGCAGGAGCCTGGTTGATTGACTATGGCATTGATCAGAAGATATGTTACCATACCAGTTCAGCTTTAGAAAACATATCAAAATACTAACCATTAGGGTGAGCAAAGGCGAAAGACACTGAGAAAGGTAGGAATAAATACTTTTCCCGGTGTCTTTTTATGTAAAAATCAAATTGCACATTCGCAATCTTTTTCTCAATTGATTACGATATGGGCAAGGGAGTTATCCTCATCGGTATTCCTCCTATGAAAATTCAAGCAGTCTCAAGGAGATATCCACATTTTAAGTTTTGATGACATTCAAAAATTTCAGCGTTTTTTAGCAATAAAATTTTAATGTTACACAATTAATTTAAACTTGGGATCAGGTAATTGTTTCTTTTTGAATTTGGTGATAAAATAGAGGATAAACATGTGAGAAAAAGTATGGTGGAAAGGACAGAGAACGTTTGAAAGAACGTATGAGAACAGGTAAAAAATATGGTAACAATAAAGCAAATAGCGGGAGAATTAGGAGTCAGTCCCACAACAGTTTCCAATGTAATCCATGGAAATACGAAAGAGGTATCTCTTCAGACCATTAAACGTGTAAAACAGAAGGTGGAAGAGCTTAACTATATTCCGAATATGAGTGCCAGAGTACTTGCACGTAATTCCTCAAAGATTATTGGTTTGATTATCCGCTATCCGGTGATGGAAGGAAAAAATGTAGTGCAGGACCCATTTAACAGTGAATTGATTGGAATGATTGAAAGCGAGGTGAGAAAAATCAGGATATTTTTAATGCTTTACGCCACAGAAGGTGGATGAAATCCTGAATATGGCAGCTACCTGGAATGTTGACGGGCTGATTGCACTGGGGCTGGGGGGCAAAAGAGTGTAAGAAAAGTAAAAGAAACCTCTGAAAAGCCTGTTGTATTTATCGACTGTTATTTTCTGGATGAAGATGAATCTTATACGAATGTAGGCTTAAAAGACAGAGAATATGCAAAAAATGACAGAATATCTGATCGGGCAGGGCCATAAAAATTGCTTTTCTGGCGGATAATCGTGTGGGTGTTGACTATGAAAGGTGGTCCGGATATTGTCAGGCATTGGAGGAACATCATCTGCCTGTAAGAGAGGAGTCCTTTTTTGATTAAATATGGGGAATCGGGGATTCTGGAGACTTACGATGCCATGTATCAGAGAAAAGATGAATTTACTGCACTTTTTTTTGCATCTGATTATTATGCGTGGCTGGCAATCAATTATTTTTATGATAAGGAATAAAGATTCCGGATGATATTTCGGTTGTTGGATTTGATGACAATATTTTTGCAAGAAATATAAGACCCCGTCTGACTACGATGAAACAAAGTGCAAGTGAGAAAGGACGGATAGCGGTTGCACAGGTGCTCAGACTGATCGCAAAAAGACGCTGCCGGTTCAGAATATTCGTTTGGACGCAGAGTTAATGATACGTGATACGGTCAGGAAAATTGATTCCTGATCATATAAAGTTCCAAAAAGCTGTTCGGTGAAAAAACCGGACAGCTTTTTTGTGCAAATAGAACAAAAACAGAAAATAAATTTGATAGTATTTAACCTTTTTCGCAAAAAGTACTTGCAAAAAGTGAAACTGTAGGCTATAATATGATTACAATAACTTTTGCGCAAAAGTTATAAAAACAAAGATGAAATACGTGAAAAAGGAGAATAATTATGAAAATGAAAAATGTATGGGCATTGTTTCTTGCATCTGTTATGACGGTAACTATGGCAGCAGGATGTGGAAACAGTGAAGGGGAAAAGAAAGATACTTCAGCTGACAAATCTACAAGTGCTATTTCAGGAGAGGATACTTCTGACGGATCGAATGGCGGCAGCAATCTGGAAGAACTCTTGATATCTTTCAGTTTAAGGTTGAGATTAATGATGCTTTGAAGGCCGCTACGGATAAATATATGGGAATTGAATCCGGGCGTAACAGTAAAACTGGAGACTGTGGGAGGCGGAGATGATTACGGTGCGGCACTGCGAACCAAGATGCAGGGAAGCGATCAGCCGGATATCTTTGATATCGGCGGTCCTCAGGATGTGATCGACTGGGCAGACAATCTGGCAGACCTTTTCTTCCGAGGAATGGGTAGGAAGCACAGTGGATGGACTGTTGGACGATGTGACGAAGGACGGAAAAATCTTCGGAATGCCTATCGCGATTGAAGGTTACGGATTCGTCTACAATAAAGAGATTTTCGATGCAGCCGGAATTGACGCTTCCCAACTGAAAACATTTGATGAGATTGATAAGGCATTCGGAGAACTGCAGGAGAAGATTGACAGCGGAGAACTGAAAGAGCAGTTCCCGGCGCTTGAGGCAGTGATTGAGTATCCGGCAAAGGAAAAATGGGTAACTGGAATGCATACTGCCAACATTGCCATGGGTCAGGAGTTTGCCAACTGTACGGAAGCATTTAATGCAGAAAATATAGAATTCAAATATTCTCAGAATCTGAAAGAGCTGATTGATCTTCAGGTAAAATACACCACGAATGCAGAAAATCCGGCAGCATTGAATGCAGTTGATTACTCCATGCAGGCGGGAGGAGGACTCGCTATTGAGCGTGTAGCAGTGATCCAGCAGGGCAACTGGGCATATCCTGTAATTGCTGAAGTAGATCAGGAGGTTGCTGATAAGCTGGGAATCATTCCGATTCCGCTGAAAGGAGTATCGGAAGGCAACATACCGGTAGGAGTACCGATGTACTGGGCAGTCAACAGCCAGAGTGATGAGAATACACAGGCAATTGCCAAAGACTTCCTGAACTGGCTGTATCAGTCCGAGGAGGGAAAAGAGATTGTGGTTAATGACTTCGGATTTATCCCGCCATTTACAAACTACGGTCATATTAAACCGGCAGATCCGTTGGGACAGGCAGTAAGTGAAGCCGCAAATGCAGGAACAATTGCACCGTGGGTATTCAACGGATGCCCCACAAGTTGGGCAGAGAATGTGCTGGGAGCAGAAATACAGTCCTATCTGGGTGGAGAGAAGACCTGGGATGAAGCAATCGAATCTGCAAAACAGCAGTGGTCGGAAGCAAAGGAAATAATTACGGCCGAAAGATGATGGAGGGCAAATGCCCTCTGTCATGTTCTTTATAAATCTGCCGGGTTAGGAGGAGAAAAACTTTGAAAAAATCAAAGATAGGTTTTTGGACGTTTATATTGCCCTCGTTGACATTTTTTGTTCTGGTGGTCATAATCCCGGCCGTCTGGGGTCTGGGCTATTCGTTTACTGACTGGAACGGTATCAGCAAAGACATACACTTTGTAGGTGTGGGCAACTACATAAAAATATTTACGGAGGATAAGGATTTCCTTCACGCCTTTGGATTTACGGCAATATTTTCCGTATTAGCTGTAATCGGAGTGAATGTGTCAGGATTTTTGCTGGCGTTGCTTGTCACATCAAAGGCAAAAGCGACAACGCTTATGAGAGGGGCGTTTTTCATGCCGAATCTGATAGGTGGAATTCTGCTTGGATTTACATGGCAGTTTATTTTCGTTCAGGCGTTTGGAGCCGTCTACAATGCGACAGGATGGAAAGTTTTCTCAACTGGCTCTCAGATACAAAGACAAGTTTTATGGGACTTTTGATTCTGGTTATATGGCAGCTGGCAGGATATATGATGATTATCTACATCGCTCAGATCCAGAATATTCCCGATAATCTGCTGGAGGCGGCTGAGATTGACGGGGCCGGTTATATGCAGCGCCTGAGACATGTTATCCTTCCTCTTGTTGCTCCGGCATTTACGATTGGACTTTTCTTATCGCTGACAACATGTTTTAAATTGTACGATCAGAATCTTGCGCTTACAAACGGCGGACCGTACAACAGTACGGAGATGATGTCACTCAACATCTATAATTCGGCATTTAAGTATAATGAGTTGGGTGGCACAGGCGAAAGCAGTTGTGTTTCTGATGATTGTGGCAGCCATTGGTCTGACACAGCTATATTTCAGTAAGAAAAAGGAGGTCGAGATGTAATGAAAAAAGAGAGCATTGACAGGAGTTATGACAGTGGGCGGTCTCTTGCTTGCATTACTTTTTATGGCTCCGATCCTGATCTTGCTGAGTAATTCTTTCAAATCATTGAAAGATATTTATCTGAATGTATTGGCGCTGCCCAACGGTGAGACCTTTACGTGGAAGAATTACCCGGAAGCATTTGAAAAGCTGGAATTTGCGAAATCTTTTTGAATTCGTTGGGCATTACACTGGTATCTACGGTTCTTCTGCTGATCTGCTGTTCTATGGCAGCGTGGGTACTGGTACGTTATAAAACAAAAACGAGTAAGGTTATTTTTATGGTTTATGCGGCGGCAACGTTGATTCCCTTTCAGTGTGTGATGCTTCCGTTGGTGCGATTAATGGATGGAATGCATATGATGAACCGACCCGGCCTGATTCTGATGTATCTGGGATTTGGTTCCAGTTTGTCTATCATATTATTTCACGGATTTATCAAAAATGTTCCGTTGGAACTGGAGGAGTCATCCAGGATTGACGGATGCAATATGGTACAGACATTCTTTTTGATTGTTTTGCCTCTGCTGAAAACAATTATGGTTACGGTGGCGATTCTGAACGTTATGTGGATATGGAATGACTTCCTTCTGCCGCAGCTTATGATTAATAAACCAGGTTGGCAGACTTTGCCGCTGAAAACATTCCTGTTTTTCGGACAATTCTCAAAAAAATGGGATTTGGCAACCGCAGGCTTAATCATGTGTATGCTCCCGATTATCCTGTTTTACATTGTCTGCCAGAAGCATATTGTAAAGGGTGTTACCGAGGGAGCAGTAAAAGGTTGAGTTCAGGCGAGGAGATATTGATATATGCATGATGAAAAACAATGGTGGAAAGAGGCTGTGGTATATCAGATCTATCCGAAAAGCTTTAAAGACAGTAATGGAGACGGAATCGGGGATTTAGGAGGAATCCTGGAAAAACTGGATTATCTTGAATATCTTGGAATTGATGTGATATGGCTTTCACCAATTTATCAATCCCCTAATTGTGACAACGGATATGATATCTCAGATTACTGTAAGATTATGGATGAGTTCGGGACCATGGATGAATTTGATCTGCTTTTAGAGGAAAGTCATAAGAGGGGAATCAAAATTATCCTTGATCTTGTAGTCAACCATACGTCTGATGAACATTCCTGGTTTCAGAAAAGCATTGATCGGAGGAAAATCCCTACTGGGATTATTACATCTGGAAGCCGGGAAAGGAGGGAAAAGAGCCGAATAACTGGGGCTCCTGGTTCGGCGGTTCGGCCTGGGATTATAATGAAAGCAGAGAAAAGTATTATCTTCACCTGTTTTCACCGAAACAACCAGATCTGAACTGGAAAAATCCCCATGTGCGTGAAGAAATCTTCCGGATGATGCGATGGTGGCTCGATAAGGGAATTGATGGTTTCCGAATGGATGTCATCAGCCTGATTTCAAAGCAGGATGATTTTCCTGATGGAAAAGTACAGGGGTTGTACGGAGATCTGATTCCCTACTGTGCTCATGGTCCCCATGTACATGAGTATCTGCGGGAAATGAATGATAAAGTGCTACGGCATTATGATATCATGACCGTTGGAGAGGCTACAGGAAGTAACCTTGGAGGAAGCAAAAAGTATGCTGGTTTTGACCGTCAGGAACTGGATATGGTTTTTTCAATTTGAGCATGTGGAGATGGGGAAAGGTAAGTATGGAAAGTGGAACGATAGTCCCCTGAATTTGGTGGAATTGAAGAAGATTTTTGCAAAGTGGCAGAAGGGACTTCAGGGAATCGGTTGGAATACTCTGTTTTGGAGTAATCATGATCAACCACGTGCCGTCAGCAGATTCGGTGATGACGGGGCATACTGGAAGGAATCAGCAAAAATGTTAGTTACCTGTCTTCATTTGATGCAGGGAACTCCCTTTATATATCAGGGAGAGGAAATCGGGATGACGAATGCCTGTTTTGAACATTTAAGTGATTACAGAGATGTAGAATCGCTGAATGCTTATCAGGAACTGGTGGATGAACTGGGAGTGAGCAAAGACAAGATGATGACCTATCTGAAAAAAAATCAGTCGTGATAATGCAAGAACACCGATGCAGTGGAATACCAGTGGGAAGCAGGTTTTACAGATGGTGAGCCGTGGATTCCGGTTAATTTTAACTATCATTTTATTAATGTGGAAAATCAGAAGAAGGATGAAACATCGATTCTAAATTACTATCGGAACATTATTGCCCTGCGTCATGAAAAATCCTGTAATCGTATATGGAGATTTCAGAATGCTGATGGAGGAGGACAGAAATATTTTTGCGTATGAGAGATGTCTGGAGGGAGTAAAACTTACCATAATCTGTAATTTTACGGATCAGTATATCTCATGTGATCTGCTCTCTGATGCTGCACTCATCCTGCTTTCCAATTATGATGATCGGGACGGATCAAAGCTGCGTCCGTATGAAGCAGTTGTATACAAGACAACAGAATAAAAAAAGAACAAAGGAGAAGATATGAGAAAAAAAGTAATTGCGCTCTTAATGGGAGTATCAATGTTTGCAAATTCGCTCTCTGTCGTACAGGCAGCCAGTATCTACGAGGCTGAAGATGCAACAGAGCAGCCAGATGAATCAGCAGATTCCAAATGGTGCAGGGGATTATACAGGCAACGGATATCTGGAACCGCTAAATGAGGAATCCAGTGTGACATTTACTGTGGAAGCGGCTGCTGAGGGAAATTATGCCGTAGACCTGCGCTATACCAATGCCAGCGGAACAGAGCAGCCGATTTCCATCTATGTGAACGGAAAATATGCTGCGGAAAGTACCCTTCCGAAAACTGTCAGTGCGGATACTTATGGAGTTCAGACAGTGAGCTTGCCTCTGGAGAAAGGCAGCAATACCGTAGAATACCGGATGAAGGCATATAGTGCAAGTGATGTGACCTCTATTGAGATCAAGGATGTATCAACAGGTCCACTTTTACTGGATGGCTTATGAAAGTCCCTTCGAGCAGGATCATTATCTTGAAGAAGAACGGTGGGATAAGAATGCAGAATGGTTGAAGGAAGAAGGGTTTGTGGAAGCCGGTTACGATATGATGTCTACAGACGGATGGGTAGAAGGCGGACAGCTGATCAATGAACACGGTTATATTACGAAATATAACTGGTCCTGGAAAAAGACTGGAAGGAAATGGGAGACCAGCTAAAAGAAAAAGGGATCAAGCTTGGCATTTATTATGATCCGCTTTGGGTTACGGCAGCGGCCTATAATTCTGATGCAGTCATAGAAGGAACGGACGGTATTAAAGTAAGCAGTCTGGTGGATACGGATTATGGACATTTCAGTAATTTCAAAGCGCAGGATGTTCCCCAGTCTGCTGAATTTGCAGGTAAAGAGTGGTGTAAAAAGGGAGAACCGGCCCTCTATTGGCTGGATACTGATAAGCCGGGAGCAGAAGAGTATGTGAAAGGTTACGTAAAAACATTTCGCAGAGGCCGGTGCTGTATTCCTGAGAGTAGATTTTCTGGGGTGGTATGAGAACGGAATTGCCGGAGACGGTAAACAGAATGATAAACCGGCATACGGAACTAAAAGATATAAGAAAGCATTGAAATGGATGAGTGAGGCCTGCCAGGAATATGGTGTGATGTTAAGCTTGGTAATGCCGAATCAGTACAATCATGCGGAAAATGAGTTGGAATATGGCGATATGATGCGTGTCAACGAAGATGTGGCAAACGGCGGATGGGACAATTCCACTCGTGGACCGGAGAAGGGGTGGACAAACGACCATATCAGCGGAAGACGCCGGGGACAGTGGCAGCCTGACTGGGCACTAGTGGGGCAATACATTTGATGCATTTACCGGATGGGCAGATGTAGGCGGCAGAGGACAGATGATTCTTGACGGCGATTTTTTACGAATGGCACGTTTTGATGTAGTACGGACCGATGAAGATACGGAGAGAAAGCTGGAGGGTGATGAGATTATCACTGCGGATGCTCAGAAACGGTCAGCAGTTTCTCTGGTGGCAATGGCAGGATCACCGATTTGTATCGCCGATCAGTATGATACCATGAATGAAAATGCACCAGATGGTGTAGACAATAAAGAATATTACCTGAATGAAGAAATTCTGGCGTTGAATAAAGCCGGATTTGTGGAAAACCGATTCGAATCGGAGAAAGTGAACGCTGGGCAGGACAACTGCCGGATGGTTCCTGGGTTGTAGCGCTTTTAACAGAGATCGGACGATGAAGACACAGAAAATTGATTTCCTGGAAGATCTGGGAATTGAAGGTAATGCACAAGTTAGAGATCTGTGGAAACATGAGGAGCTGGGAAGTACCTATGAGTACAGCGTTGATCTGGCAGCATGTGATTGCGTGGTATTAAAGATTACCCGGATACCGTTCGTTATGAAGCCGAGGTCGGAAGTCTGCGTGACGGTGCAAACAGCAATGAGAATCATGACAATTTCTCCGGATGGGGATTTGTTGATAAATTGGAAAGCAGCAAAGGTGACGTGCTGATTGCTGCGGCTGTTTCAGCCGGTACGCATGATGTACATATCCGGTACTGTAATGGAGCAGATGATGCTGCAAATGCCGTGCTGTATGTAAATGGAACAAAAGTTAAGACTCTGGAACTGTCTTCCACCGACGACTGGAATACATGGAAGACACTGACCGTATCAGATGTTGCTTTTACAGGAAGCGGAGAAGATCTGGTAGATGTTCAGTGTATCAGTCAGGGAGGATTCAACCTGATTATATCGAAATCGGGGAGAAAGGAGCAGAGCCGGCGAAAAAGGTACACAGCAGATATGAAGCAGAAGCAGCAGAGATCGGTGATGGAGCCCAAATAAATGATAACCATCAGCTTGCTTCTGACAGGAAATTTGTAGACGGTCTGGATCAGCGTAACTGGACAGAGGAAGGCAAGGATGATACCGTAACGTTTACTGTTTATGTGGAAGAAGCAGGAGGTTATGATCTGGCATTTAGGTACGCCAACGGAGGAACAGATGCTTCAGCAGATATCTTCGTAAATGATGAAAAACTGGGATATTTTTGTATTTCCAACGGTATACGGAGGTGCATGGGATACCTGGGGCGAGGTAGTATTGTATGAGTATCAGAAGGGCAGTCAGGACGGCGTGGCAGAACACGATGTATATCTGAATGCAGGAGAAAATACGATCACTTATAAACATGGAGTCAATGCGATTAATCTGGATTGTCTGACTATAACAAAGCATACCGAAGAGACAGAAACAGTAAAAGTAAACAAGATTACCGTGACATCAGACAAGGGCCAAAATCCGGTCATGAAAGCAGGAGATACCTTGAAAGTAACGGCAGAGGCAGGTCCTGCAAATGCGGAAAATAAGAAGGTTACCTGGAGCAGCAGTGATGAGAGTATTGCGGTTGTAGATGCAACCGGTGTAGTGACCGCAAAGAAAGCTGGAACAGTAACGATCACGGCGGCAGCCACCGATGGGTCAGGTGTGAAAGGATCTATTGAAATTCAGGTTCAAAAAGAAGAGATACAGAAACTTCCGTTTGATGATGTGAAGGAAGGAGAATGGTATTACGACGCGGTATATGGAGTGTTTAACAAGAAATTGATGACGGGAATGAGTGAAAAATTTTTGGGCCGGCTCAGACTCTGAATCGGGGGCAGTTTGCAACGATTCTTTATCGTATGGCAGGAAGCCCGGAAGTTCAATACGAACAGCGTTTTAATGATGTAAAGGATGGAGAATTTTACAGTGATGCTGTCATTTGGGCAAATAATATCAAGGTTATTACCGGATATGGCAATGGGTATTTCGGTCCATCCGATAACATTACAAGGGAGCAGATGGCAACCATGATGTATCGGTATGCCAAATATCAGGGAAAAGATGTATCAGTCAAAGGAGATTTAAATCAGTTCCCGGATGGAAACAAGGTATCCGGATTTGCCAAAGAAGGTCTGGAATGGTGTGTGGGAACCGGTTTGATTCGGGAAAATGAACAAGACAGTATGATTTCACCTCAGGATGAAGTGGTACGAGCAGTTTGTGCTACGATCATTCTGCGGTATGTGCAAGAGGTGGGATTAGAATGAAAGGTGGCACTGGCTGCTGTAGGAGGAATATACGGATGAAAGTGAAATGGGGAAACAAGGAACAGCGGTTCTGGCAACAGCGGTTCTGGTGGTTGGTTCTCTGGCGCCGGTGTCGGCGTCTGGGGAAACCACGAAATCCGACAAGACAATTCAGAATGTAAAGATTGATCATGTGAAAGTAAAAGATATCTATGAAGCAGAAGATGCCCAGTTATTCGGAAGCGCTAAGGTGAATACGGATCATAAGGGCTATTCCGGTTCCGGTTTTGTGGACAGTCTGGGAAATGAAGGAAGTGCAGTGAAGTTTACGATAAATGCAAAGAAAGAGGGGCGTCATACGCTGTCTTTGCGTTACTGTTCCGGTTATAATGGAGATGCTGCTACATTGAATCTCTATGTGAATGGGAAAAAGACGGAGATGATCGGTCTGGCGGCCCTGGAGGACTGGGATACGTGGTGGAATCGGAACTGTACTGTAGATCTGAAAAAAGGTGAAAATACAATTGAGATTAAGCGCGAAGGAGACAACGCCAATGCAACCAACCTTGATTACATTACGTTGGAAGAAGCGGACTGGACTTATATCGGAGCATGTACCAAAGTAGAAGGCAGCGGTACCTCTGAACTTACATTCCAGTGTCAGAACGCGGCGGTGAAGGTAAAAGCCTGTGATAATCAGATTATCAAAGTATGGTGTGAACCATCAGGGAAATTTTTACCGGAGGTATGAATCTTTTGCAGTTGTCGATGAGGATATCAATCCTGTAAATCTGGATGTGGAAGACAAGGGCGCTTATTATGAATTTTCTACTGAAAAGCTGACGATTCGTGTGAATAAGGCGCAGTTTTCAATGACCTATCATGGACAAAGAAGGAAATGTTCTTTTGTGAGAATCAGGCGGAGGGAATTGATGGAATGATCAGAATGAACTGATTGTGAAGAATCGGATTTCGGAAGGAGAACAGTTCTGGGGACTGGGAGAAAAGACAGAAAGTTTTAATAAAACAGGCAGTTCCTCCACAATTTGGAGTACGGATTTTCTGGGCGGTCAGGCGGATGCTATGGTTGCTGAACTGGGGAAGGACGTTGGTATCTCAGCGATCCGCATTTTATCAGTTCCAAAGGATATGCCATCTATTTTGACAATACCAGCCGTACGCAGTTTGATATGGGTGCCACAGATGCCGGAACATGCTCCTTTGGTTCTATGAATCCCGCAGCAGCAGGTGAACTGTGTTACTATTTCATCGGCGGAAGTGATATGAAAGATATGACTACTTCCTTTTACGGATTTGACAGGAAAATCCTTTTTTGCTCCTGAATGGGCATACGGCAATATGCAGTGTCATTTTGGCTATACCCAGGAATGGATCGAAGAGGTAGCTGAAACCTATCGGGAAAAACAGATTCCCTGTGATGTTATGTTTGCTGACATTGAATGGTATGAAAATCAATGCTCTCCGACGTTGTGGAATCATAACAATTTTCCAGATCCGACAGCTATGCTTTCCGGTCTGAAAGCGCAGGGATTTAAGTTTGGTGTGATTGATGATCCAAATATATCGGCCCAGACCACATCCACAAATGACTATTCCTTTGGAAAAATGAATAATTATTTTATCAGAAACATACAGGGGAATATCGCTCTGGCTAACTGGCCTTGGGGTGCGGCAGACGGAAACGCAAGTTCTGGTCTGTCCGGCGTTACCGATTTTTTCAATCCTCAGGCTGCGGCGTGGTGGGGAAATCTGCATGATAATATCCTGAACCAGGGCGTTTCCGCTTTCTGGCTGGATATGAATGAGCCTGCAAGATATTTACCGAACTGGGCATTTTACAACGAGAACGGTAAATCTTACGGCGATATCAGTGAACTACATAATGCTTATGCGATTATGCACAATAAGGCAATGTATGAAAAGGTATCTGAAAATAAAGAAATGAGACCGTTTTTGATGACGAGATCTGGTTTTACAGGATCACAAAAGTATGCTTCTCCTTGGACCGGAGATATCGAAAGCAATTGGGAATCGATGTCTCAGCAGTTGAGGCTTGGACTGGGACTTTCCATGTCTGGTTTCTCTTATTGGGGATTTGATATAGGCGGCTTTTATAAGGACTTTTCAGATGATATGTACAAGCGCTGGGTAGAACTGGCAACCTTTGCACCGGTGCATCGTTTCCATTATGCGAACTGGTCCGGCAGCGACGAATATGGCAATCAGGATGCATACAATACAGGTAAAGAGCCGTGGAATTTTGGATGCGAGGAGATCTCCAGAGATCAGATCAATATGCGGTACCAGCTGATTCCATATCTGTACTCCTGTACGGCGGACAGCGTGATCGGAACCGGTCTGGAGGAGATGGAACGAAGGGAACCGGTATTCCGCTGGCACGGCCCATGGTTATGGAGTATTATAAGGATGCCAACACTTATCATATGGATACGCAGTTTATGTGCGGTCCCAGTCTGTTGGTAGCTCCGGTGGTGGAAGATTCCACAACAAAAGAGGTATATTTCCCGGAGGGTACCTGGTATGACTATTCTGATGGAAAGACGACGTATGGAGCTGGGAACATTCGTTATAATGCTCCCGTTGACAAACTTCCTGTATTTGTAAAAGAAGGGCAATTCTTCCGAAAATGCCGGTGATGCAGTATGTGGGAGAGAAACCGCTGGATGAGCTTACACTGGATGTATATCCGTTGACCGAAACCGGAGAAAGTTCTTTTGTCTATTACGAAGATGACGGAACCAGTCAGGATTACCAAAGCGGTATGTATGCGACTACGAAATATGTATGTGAGACAGAATATTCGGATCAGACCAGAAAACTGACTTTCCATATCGGAGAGCGGGATGGAGCTTACGCAGATTCTGTTGCACAGAGATTATATGATGCAGTTCCATAAGATGGCTTATGAGGATTCCGTCGTAAAACTGGATGGTAGCCTTCTGGAGAAAAGGATTCTCTGGAGTCTCTGAAACAGGCAGCACAGGGATGGTATCTGGAGCCTTCCACTGAAATCTGCTATGTAAAGATGGCAGATGATAAACAGTCTCATAAGATAGAGGTTGTGCAGTCTACTTCTCTGATTCAGAGCCAGAAGAAGGAAATTGCCATCACAAACGGCGATTTCGAGACAGGTGATCTGACAGGCTGGACACTTTGGAAGAAAGAAGGTGTTGATGCATCAGGTGTAGACGGAAATGATACGTATGAAGGCAGCGGAAAATGTTGGTTTTATAGTGATGACCCCTATGGACAAAGTATTCATCAGGAAGTCACGAATTTGGCAGACGGTATCTATAAGGTAGAGGCACAGGTAAAGGTAAGCCGCACTGCCCCGGAAATTTGCCGGTTAGAACTGGGACAATATGACA
>VOFB01004505.1_pt1 | contig 26868 bp, 46 predicted proteins | sample 5384141 | NCBI WGS metagenome assembly VOFB01 (sample SAMN12384721, study PRJNA508395) | human gut metagenome | isolation source: healthy gut A | host: Homo sapiens | reverse complement strand
ATTTGCAGCCGCACCGACTGCCGCTAATGAAAATAATACCAATGGAGCTGCCTGCAGGGCATATCCGATCGCGATCGCCATCGCTGGTCCGACTGCTGCTTTTGCGTAAGTTCCGACTGTCTCAAGAATCGGAATATGAAGCTGCGTTCCTTGTTCCGATCAAAAGCGATGCAAATAATCCCTGTGCCATCGCACCGTGCATCAATCAGATAACGTTTGACGGATATCTCAATATTTTTTCCTTTTACAAAATGCCTTTACTTTTTCCATAATTTCTCCAATCCGAGTTTTTACTCCTCTTTGCTGTTTTTCATGTGATTAACATGTGTCTTGTCAGCTTGTGACAGTGTAGCACAGAGGGGAAAAAAAGCAAAGGGATGTTGTCCCTTGCTTTTTATGTCATGCAGTACTCTTATTCCGTTAATAACTTATGAACAGTTGTAACAAATGTTTCAACAACACCTATTGCATTTTCCACATCCTGCCGGTTAATATCATACAAATCTCCGTCTGGTGATTTCTATCTGCCTGATGTGCTATCTTGTTTCTGCGTTCAAACAAATCTGTCAATGCTCTTGCCAATTTGTCTGCTGGTTTTTCACTCTGCTCTCCTTGTCATAAAACATTTCATTTGCTATTTTATCAAAAAAATCTTTTCCAACAATTAATGATAACTGCCCCTTAATCTCTTTCGCACTCATATATGTTTTTGATGCATGGTAAGACACAATTACCGCGTCAATCCACCCTGTATTTTCGGGATGCATAACAGCATCCATTACCTTATCAATCGGCACCTTTAAATCGGAATATCCCCGTGTTTTATCCCAGTGATTATTATACATTTGTACCATCGCATAAATTCCAAGACAATGCATATAATAATCCAGTGCACTTTCCAAAAACACAATCTGTGACCGATAAATATCTTTTACTGCTTTTTCTTCATGAACGTTATCTAATTGTTCTGCAATATGAAACTTTTTTTTACCGTTTCCACATTTTTGCAAAACTGTTCATACATTTCATCAAGTTTTGAAACGTGCATATCCGGCACTAACATATTTCTGAATTTTCATTTCTGGAACTGAGTCCTAGCTTTCGTTCCAAATTTATTCACCTCCCAAAACTTCGATCAAACTGCTTCCCTTTAACGGAATTGTCGAATATCGACCATTGATATATCCCTTTTTATATTGTCATCCTTTTCTGACATTTTTCAATTCCACTAAAGAATAATACTCTGTCGTGCACAACCCGGGGATTTCTTTCTGCAAACCATATTTGATCTCTGCGGAATAAATCCAGATCCAACAAACTTGTATCATGGGAGGAAAAAATTAATTGTGGATTTTTTCACTTTTCCAGTTTTTAAATGTGTGGATTAATTCATCTACAAGTGCAGGGTGGAGACTAGCTTCAAGTTCATCATAAAATAACACTTTTCCATTGACTAGCACATCTATAAACGGACATAGCAATTTAAAAGTTTCTGTGTTCCCTGTGACTCCTCATTGATATTCAAAATATAATCTTTTATATACAAACTTTAGGCTTCTATTGTCTGCAATGAACCCATACCAGTTAACATCTGGACATTATTTAATAATTCAAGCGGCATATCCTGTGTTGTCAATTGTCTGTTTTCTATTTTTACCTGGATATCCTTAATTGGAATTCCTATTTTTGCATGAACACAACTAATATTTGTTTCATACCAGAATTTGTCCGAATCTGTTCTGCAGAGTATTCAAACCAATTATCAGGTCCAATTCCATGAACAATCAATTCTTCTTTAAAAAACCTGAAAGGATGAATGATTTCCTTTAAACTGCACCACGCTTCTGCCGTAGTCAGAAATAATTTATTACTTTTTGTCTTACTCTCCAGTTGAGACAGTTCTTTCTTATACTTTATTCCATATGAAAACTTTGTACCTTCACGTTCAAATATCTTCGCCTGTCTTCCAGATGGAAAATGATACAAATACTCATCCAGAAACTCAACATCATTCATGGAAAATCCATACGCATAACGTATTCCATCCACAACAAACTGAATATCAAACGCTGTCGGTTTCTCTGCTGAAAGTTTATGTGGTGTTCTCGGAATCTTATCTCCTTCCTGAAATTTCACACATTCCCTCACCAAAAAGCCTAGATACCCTACCGCATCAATCAATGTACTTTTTCCAGCACCATTTGCACCATATACAGATGTGATTCTTGACACCCGGTAATCATCAAATTCATACAATTCTTCCCGATGTGATTTATCACTTCCTGCAACCATGGAAAATACTATTTTCTCCTTAATTGCCTTATAATTACTGCATGAAAATTCAAGTAACATATCCCACACCTCCAATCACATTATATGTTTCTAAATATTTCATGTCAATAATTTATACATTGCTTTTGTGAAATATTCACATTTTTTGTGTTTTGTTTGTATATTTTATTCATTTGACATCTGCTCAAGGATTTTCCTGTTCATTTCATCATAAGAATCCCAATACCCTTTTCGTATGGAAATCTCCGTGTATCCAAAAAGCTCCCTGATTTTACTCATGATATCCCTGCCATAAAAACCTGTCAGGTTTTTAATTGTCTCATCTGTCACAGACACAATCTCATGCGCAGCAAGATTCCGGATATTACTTTCCACATTTCTAAGATCTTCCATCAACTGTTTTAAGCGGGTATCACTCGAAAAATGATCTGTGAGTATTTTCAGATGTTCTGAATATACATCTTTTGCTTCAAATCTTTTTCCCATTTTCTGATAATGACTATTCAGTACATCTCCTGCTTCCGTTCCATTTAATTTTTTTGCTGACCACATTCTCTTCCACTGTCCTGCACGCTTATACTGGTCGCAATAATCGTCTACTTTGATACCACACTGTTTTTTAATATCATCTCAAACAAATCCACCACAATCGGTGTGATCGACCTGATAAAATCCACATACTCACCACGTTTTAATCGAATATCGATCGTAAGTGCATATTCAAAATATTTTCTCTGGGAAGAAGACCGCACCGGCAGACATTGAAAATTTGTTTTCTGGATTGTCTTATCAACATTCACAAAATCTAATAACACTCTCCTTGCCGCCAGATAAATTAAATCCCTATACTGCGCTGTCTGCGTCCGCTGGTAATGAATCCGTGACATCAAGCGCAGCCTGATAATCATATACAAAAATATGTTTTTTTATAATTTCCTCTTTTTTTATCTTTGAAAGTGTCGGACACTGGATTTCCTTACATCTGTTTTGTGCACCTTCCAGATTATCCTCATCCAATCCCCATAAAGTCTCGACATCGTATCCCTCATGTATCTGCTCATTCAGTTTTCCTACCGGAGTCGCTACTTGAATTACTTTTTGCAGGAAACTCCCTAATGTCTGCAATACCAGCAATCCACTTTTCATTGCAGGCGTACCGATGACACATTTAAAAAGCAGTGTATCTGAATCATCCATCGTCTCATATATATGGCTGATCACCTTCCTGAAATCCTCGTAAAAATAATCAAATTCATGTACTTTGGTGAGCTCCCATGTTCTATGATCTCATAAATCATGGGACGATCCTGCATCTTTGCCAGACGGTCCAGACAATAACGATACCTGTCATCTTTCTCCTGAAAAAATCCAACATTTCTTTTGACATGTACAAAATGACTTTATCCGGTTTATAGAATCTGCAAATATGCAGTATTGATCCATCATGATAATTATTTAATGAAATCGGGTCGGTTCCTCCCACTGGTGTAAACAATATCGTCTGGTTCATAATAATCTCCATCTTTCGTAATAATGATTTAATTTTCCTGCATAGTTATTTAGTAAAAATTTATTCTAATTTTGTCCCCTTAGCGGGGTTCTTATATCTCAGTAAACCCTAATTTGATTTATCCGGGGCAGGTTTTCAAGTTTTCGTCCCCTCCACGGGGTCTCTTATCTCAATTCAGGAAGATGCAAGAAAAATCAAACCCATCTGGTTCTCGTCCCCTCTACGGGGGTCTCTTATCTCAATTTTTATGGTGCGCAGTCTGCCGCCGTTTGTGTATATATTCTCGTCCCCTCTACGGGGGTCTCTTATCTCAATTAGCAAAGGCAAAATCACCATCACGGTTTATTCATTCTCGTCCCCTCTACGGGGGTCTCTTATCTCAATCTTGAATACATAGCCTAAAGAACAACCGTGATAGGCATTCTCGTCCCCCTCTACGGGGGTCTCTTATCTCAATAAGCCTTCATTGATCGTTACATAATTAGTACGCATCCATTCTCGTCCCCTCTACGGGGGTCTCTTATCTCAATCCTGTCCCCTACACCTCCCAAAACACAAGGCTTTTTATCCCCCATTTGCGGGGCAAACCCGCAAATGAGAGAAATCTCAATATCAAACTGGTGTATAACATTCTCAAAGCCTGATTTTAAGCCTATCGGAGCAAAATCATTATATTTCCTCAAATTCCATCCTCCCCATCCCCATATGATACAGCTTTCCCTGATACTTTGTACATTTACAGACATGCGGTGCCAGTTTAAGCTACAGGTCTTTGGTATGTTTATGCACAACATAATTTCTGCCCAGTGTATTTATAATATATCTTTTGTCATATTACCCTATAATAATCACTTCTTCATTTTTTAATTTCAGGACTTGCCCCAAAAAGATTAACCTCTCCGTATCCTCTTATTTTGTAAACTCTTACGCTGTCCGATCTACGGTCAATCAGCTCTGGAATATCATGTAACAGACGTCGATATAAATTTTCCGTAATCATCGCCTCAAATGCCGATTTCTGAACCCGAAAACCATATCCATTCATTATCTTCGCAAACCTGACTCTTCGCTTATTATCAACAATATCATAAATTACAAGAATATACAGCTTCTTTATGCTATTTTCTTCCTCAGTATTCCAAAAATAATTTTCCATTTGTCTTTCCCCCACATTTATCAAACCAATTACCGAATGATCACCGGCATATATTCTTCCACATTTTCCGTTTCAATTGCCTTTACAAACTGATTGACCTGAAGATCCATTGCTCTCCGGAAGCTGACACTATAATCAATATATGAAAGATATTTGTTTTTCTGTACGAAATTTTCCCTCTAACTTCTGAATATATTTCCGGAATCCATCCTTTTCTAAAAAAGACTCCAGGCTGATCGATTCCAGTATAGAAATCTTCTTTTACCAATTCATGTCCATTTAACATACTAAGCGCTGTTGTGTCAATTAATACGGCTCTCCATTCTTCCATCAGATCACTTGCTAAGGTAGGATGCTTTTCTCTGTCTTTATGCATCACTCCAAAATATGGATTTAATCCTTTTCCCTCAATCTTTCCATATAATTCATTTAAGATAATCGAGTAGCCAAGACTGATCAGCGAATTAAACGGGTCCATCGGAGGACGTCTTGACCTGCCTTCAAAAACAAATTGTTCATCAATTAACTTCCCCAATACTTTAAAATATATTTTTGCTGCCGTTCCCTCATATCCCATAACCTGTTCCACACTCTTCGCATATGGCAGTTTTTTCTGCATATTCTGCATCTCAATGATCATTCTATGAATATCTTCATCTCTGCCTCGCGCATATCTGCGCAAAACAACAACCTGATTGCGGATCTTTGCATCAATGATTCTTTTGACATTTCCAGTTTAAATGTTTCATTGTGTCCAATTTCCGCCTGAATACGCTGTCTTTGCACATTCACATGGGAAGTTGAGATCAGCCTTCCATAATACGCCCCCGCTTGTGGAATAAAACAGGATATTCACTCCCCGTTTTAAACATTCCGTCAGGCAGCGTGTCGTAATCTGGACACTGCCAAATACTTCGATCATCTCTAACGTCTCTGCTGGAATACTTTTTATCATTCCATCCTTGTACTTTACCTGAAAACGGTTTGCTTCTATCCCGATACTCGCACCCTGTTCACTGACATAAAGATAACTCATGTGTTTCCTCCCTTGTTTTTATTTGTCCCCTTACTGAAGATTTTTTCAATTATACTTGTGTAAGTATATAACAAAAACAGCTAAAAGGTTCTCGTCCCCCTCCACGGGGTTCTTATATTTCAATGACCTTAAGGAAGCCTTAAAGTCTAAAGACTATGGTTCTTGTCCCCTCCACGGGGTTCTTATATTTCAATCAGCTTCGACGTGAGAATCTCCGATCATTCCCCGACGGGGTTCTCTTATCTCAATGATGCCGTCATTTCTAAAAAACCATCTTCAACGCAGTTCTCGTCCCCTCAACGGGGTTCTCTTATCTCAATAATCAAAGAATAAATCGTGGAACCATGTAAATTTGTTCTCGTCCCTCAACGGGGTTCTTATATTTCAATAATGTAAATAAAATTAATTAATAAATCAAAAAGTGTTCTCGTCCCTCAACGGGGGTTCTTATATTTCAATACTGTCCCTTACACCTCTCCAAACACAAGGCTTTCATCCCCATTTGCGGGGCAAACCCGCAAATGAGAGAAATCTCAATATCAAACTGGATCATACCGATCACAAAGCCTGATTTTAAGCCTATCGGCGCAAAATTGTTATATTTCCTCAAATTCAATCCTCCCCATCCCCATATGATACAGCTTTCCCTGATACTTTGTACACTTACAGACATGCGGTGCCAGTTTAAGCTGCAGGTCTTTGGTATGTTTATGCACAATATAATTTTTCCCCAGTGTATTTTTTAAACACATTATCCACAACTTTTACTGCATTACTGCCAAGCAATGGATATAAAACCGTCTTTGAAAGAAAACCACATCCTCCACCTAACCATACTGTATTTTTTTTTTCCTTTGCCTCCCAGTGGAATCTTGCATAAAAATACCGGTTACAGATATTCTGGAAAATATTCAGTGCTTCTATGATATCTTCCATCTGATACGGGCAGATTGTCGTGTCAATTGATACATCAAAGCAAATCTCTGTTCCGGGGATCAGTGTCTCCCGCAATACATTCAGCGGTTTTTCTGTACCGTCTAGTGTAACATCGATCTTCTGGCTTAATGTCAGCTGATCCACACTGATAGGCTGGCTGTCACCTACATGCAGACCAGAAAGATTATCATTAACAGCATTTGCAGGCTTTTTTCATCACGGTTTAAAGTATAAAATATCTGTTGTTCTAAACGTTTTGTCTCTCTTTGCAAGGCATTGTTTCCTGCTTGCGCGTTCTGCGGAAGCAGACTGTATCTCCCTGCCTGTTCTTTCATATTTTTCCGGACATGTTTGTATCTCATCTGCAATCAGTGCCGTGCGGAACATGCCTTTTAAAGTACTGCCCGGAACATACGGCATGCCATATGCATCCTTCACAAAGGCTTCGATCTCTTTTGGTCTGGCTGTCTGTGAAACAAATGCTTCCCTGCATCCATCTCATACAATTTCCACCTTTCATAATCTTCCCTCTGCATCTTATGCTGTCCAAGCCACTGGGATAGAGAAGGTCCCTTTGGCCGCCCATCCATCATATAGTCTGCAAACTCTTTCCCGAGTCCTTTTTTCTGCAGATCCATGTACATCTTCTCTACATTCGGTATGATCACATGATGATTCCATGGCATATAGATGTGCTCTTTTTTTTCCTATTTTTCACCGGAACCTATATAGACTGGGGATAATACACATATTTTCACCCGGTAGTGTTTTAAATAATCCCTCATAATGATACCCCCATAAAATCGGCTTTGCATATCGATACACAGGATGTTTTCCGCCTTCCGACACATCATAGATATCTCCGGCAAAACAATTTACAAAACAGGAACCTGCTGTAAATACATAAAGATCCTTCTTTTTTCTCCACTCCTCTGCATAATCTGAAGATTCCACAAATCCAGATCTTTTTTTCTAACAAATAGGATGCATTTTCCATCGCATTTTCCAATTCCTCATCTGCAGGAAGTGCAACTGACAATAACATATATCTGTCCGATTTTTTCTGCAGACATTCTAAAAGCTGTTCCGGAATCTGCCCTCATTGTATCTATATTTTCCAAGTCCACCTGATTTTTTCCACCAATTCCTGTATAAGATAATGCCGTCAGCAGTTTTTCCATAAGACATTTTTCATTTTCGCTTTGATACGCGGCAATGATATACAGGCCACATCCCTCTCCATAATAAAATGTTCCAACCCGGTACGGCAGAGTCTCCTCCCCGGTGCGGACAGCTGCCATCGTCTGCTGAAAATAATGTCCATAATGTTCCATCGGATCATTTGACAGATCCATTTTCCCATTCAGAAAATCGATCAAACATTCTACCGGAATAAACTTCATTTTTTATATGCTTTTTTCTGCTTCGATTCCCCACGGTTTACCGGCTCCACATATATCATCGGTTTTGGAATCATGTATTGCTGTCCAATATATGGAAATGCATCTGAAATTAACAGATTTCCTTTTTTCACAGCATCATAAAACTGCTGCTGCAGATTCAGTTTTAAAGCCTCTATATAAAGTGCTGAAAATAACTGATCTGCCTTAAACGTGCAGGCACTTTCATTTAACATTCCGGTACCAAAATGAACACCCGTTTTAAATTCTAACTGATAGATCGTATATTCCATGTCCCGCCTCATTTCTTTTCTCTCTGTAGTCAAAAATCAATCCTGCAAAGTTATTTTATTCCACTGCACTCATGATTTTCTGACACTGGGACAAAACATCTTCCGACACTTCCCCTATCACAGGTTCCACATGGATATCCATGATTTTGACACGTCCATAACCTCTTGATCCACTGCCGCCTAAATAATCATATTCTAAAAGTTGAAACCCGTCTTTTAATATTTCAAAATCATGAACCATTTCCGATTCATTCGTCACTTCATAAATCAACTGCATCGGAAATTTTGCGCCTCTTACCACACGTTCGATCTGTCTGGGGTTCGCTACTGCCGTTGTTCTTTGGATGCTGTTTTCAAATTTAACCTCTGTTGCACCTGTCAGCCCTGCATATTTTAATTCATCCATATTTTCAAGAAACATATCGTTAAACAGGATTTTACTAGTCTTTACCTGACCTTTTTTCGCACTTCCAAACAGACTTGTCAGACATACCGCATCGTCATCCGGTGTTTTCGCTACTGTCTGATTATATTTTTTGCCAGAAGTGTCCTTAATTTCCCTTTTTAAACTGCTACCCGGAATCATCGGCATATTCGTCCTTGCATCCCGGATGACAGGAGAATCTACTGCACCAATCGCAGAAAAAGCACTCGATCCGCCAATATGTAAACCCGTTATTGTCTCTAACACCCCACTGATTTTAACTTTTGCAAACATTATTTCATCCTCCCTCTACTCATCACGTCCACCATAAAATTTTCTATATGCAACCAAGGCTTCCATATACCGGCTGAATAAAATATACTGGTCTCTGCTGCCTTTGATCTCTTCTAAGTGCTCTAAAATTTTTGCTTTATCTACCAGTTTCTTTACCTTCGGTTCACGCCCTGCTTCATAGATAAAACGAATCTTCATATAGTTGATCCGTCCAATTATTTCCGCATTCAGTTTGTCACTCTGACTATTGACCACATCATTATAAATATCGGATGTCATGGCAAGCAGATTTCTGATCTTGGATGTTGTTACCGGACCAACCAGTCTCCCTTTCTGGTCTTTTTTCACTGCACAGTTCCTTGATTGCCTGTTCTGCAATCCCCACATAATTTTCTTCTGTCAATTTCATTTAATCCTGCTCCTCTCTTTTGCGATTCAGATATACATACAGATAGATTGCCGTGATCAGTTCTTTTCTATCCTGTTCCTTCCCGCTCCACTCGTACATCTTTCTTGAAAAACTCCGGTAAGCCGCCCGTTTTTCTTTATTTTCATGTTCCTGTGGTTCCATTCTCGACAACAGATAAACATATCTTGCAAAATTGATGTTGTTCCCACTTTCCCTTAACAATTCCATGAGATGATATAAAAATCCCATACCGTGCTCATCATTCTGATCAAAATAATTCTTAAGCACACCTATCTTTTCTGTAACAACATTTTGTATAAATACATTCCATGGATAAGCATGTGTTTCATCAAACAGCGTAACTGCATTTTTCCTTCCACATGTTTTGATCTGTCTTCAAGTCTTTCCACTTCTTTTGCCATAACATTCAGCGGATATTTCGCATCGTAAATACCAACACCTCCTGATATTGTCAGCGTTCCCTGTGTAAATTTTTCAAGCGCATTTCTGATATCCATAAAAGCTGCGATCACATCATTCCACGCTCCGGCTAAAAACACATCATCTCCACCAGAATATACAATTACCGCTTTTCGTTCCCCCACTTCCACCAAAATTGTCTGCTGTTCCTTTCCGAAGTATCTCATTGATATAACATTTAAAAATAAAGACAACTGCCGTGACAATGTAGATGTTCTCGAAAGTGTTACATATTTGTCATCTCCATCCGGTCTCTGCAGTCCATAAACAAAAAGTCGTTCCAAGGTTATCCACATCCGCACGAAGGATTCCAATTCTTTCCACACCTTTTGCCTGTTCTGCCAGTTTTTCAAACGTGTCACCTGTCGTATAATCTCCAACCCACAATTTTGTAGTAACATGTTTCCCGGTATAAATTTCATTTTTCGTATAACACCGGACATAATTTTCTGATTCCATCCGTTTTAACAGACTTTCTTTTGTATCTGCTGCTAAGTACCTGTTTTCCGGAAGTGGCAGCGCATCTTTATTCGGTTCACTCATGACAGTAAAATAATTTTCATACAGAATACTTCCTGACATTTTTTCTAATGCCAGACATACCTGACATTTATCATCTGTAAGGCGGGCTATCCTGCGGCACACTTTACATTCCCGCTCTCCTTCATGTTTTCTGCTATTCAGATTCCGGATCATATCTGCATTATACCGATTCGATTTTTCTCAGAAATCATCTTAGATATCGTAAGATACAGATCGGAATAACTTCCCTTCGGCATATTTCTTAACGCATTGGCATTTGCTTTCGCATATCCGCAGGCAACATATAACGCTGTATCAAAATGTTCCATCATCCAGTGATTCAGACTTTTTTCATAGTGCTCTAAAATATCACGGGTATCATCCGTATTCGCTAAAAGCAAATAACAGTGTCCTCCTCCTGTATAAATTAAATTTGCCCTTGAAAGTGACAACTTCTCTAACAGTTCATCCACAATATGCTCCATCATAATTTCAAAGGTAAAAACTTCTCGCACGCAGTCCTTTTTAATGCACCTTTTTCTCCTATCGTATAGATAAAACTCTGAATACCGGAAATATCCATGGAATACAGTAAAACATTTCCTCGTCATAAGATTTCTCTGCATTGATAAACAGGCTCTGCTTATAATTTTTTCGCCTTTCGCAGTCAGAAACTGCATTACGCATGACGCAACTGCTGCGGTCATCTTCATGTGGTCATACAAAGAAATATCTGCAAAGTTCCTTTTTGAAGTAGAAGATGGAATGTATGTCAGATTTGCCTCAAAGCACAGCCAGCAGGGAATTGATGTATTCTTCGTCTAACGTGATGCCCTTTAAATTATCTGTAATATTTTGAATGACGGACTGATAAAATGTTCATCCATAGATATTTCATCTTCTGTCGGATAATTAATTCCATTCTTCAATTTAAAACCTGCATGGCATAATGACTTTGTCCGTGATTTCCATTTAAAATATTAAATACACTCTCTAACGGCATCGCTTTATCAAATCCGCCTTCTCCTGCTTCCGCCTTTCTCTGCGATCCGAAAATGCTGCCACATTGTCTGCATAGTAAACAACATATGCCTTATCGTCTTCTGCTAAGGATGCGTTCTTTAAATACATTCCATGATGATATCTCACACAGTTTAAAATTTCATCATCTGAAATATGTGCTTCATTCTTCAGATACTCATATCCACTCTGACTGTGATTTCTTCCATCCCCACTTCTATACACAACTTTTCCTATGTCATGAAGCAGACTTCCAATCATTAATTTTATCTGATCGTCCGTTATCATTTTTCTTCCCCCTTCGTTTATGATTTTCATATATCCCATTCCGAGGGAAGTTTTGATTCCTACCCCGGAATACTCTCCAAACTCGAACAGCATGTTTACAAAATTTGCCATTGTATCTGTGCCATGCAGCTTTATGGTTATTTTTCCGATAAAGGATGGAATCCTGACACCCTCCAAAGAAAAACTTACACTTTTCAGATCATACCTGATCACCTGTGCATGCTCACATATCTGTTCGAGTGTATCTTCATCATGCATTGTATTTTCTGCTGTGGCACTGTCGTACTTATTCATCAGACTCTGAAAAACACAGCGAATCCGGATAAAAAAAAGATACCTTCCATTTTGTTTAAATGCAGTCGGAGATAGAAAATGAATCTGAATATACCTTTTCCCATCATCCTCATAAAAATGATCCATTAATTCTTTATATGTTGTTTCCATATAATTTTTTCTTCACTATCAAAACTTTAAGATCATGTTTTTTTATCAGAATGTATTCTAATTTCCACAACGTATCCTGTATAATAATCTTCACTGCTTCTTTATTCAGTCCTGTAATTACCCAGTACCAGTTCCCCTCTCTGCATTCTAAATGCTGTGCATATGGATGAAGGCTTGAAATATGCAGATAATCTGCATATTTCTCCGGCAAATTCCATAAGTGCCCCATGAAACAATGATGACATCTGGTATGTCAATTCTTTTCACATTTTAATTTTAATTCTAATTTTGCTAACATTCCCCTTCTCCATCTGTTATTTTATGCCTTTATATTTTATTTACTTACTATTGTAACATGCATCTTCCAAATTTTCATATATTAACGTAAAATATTTATTTTCTATTTCATAATCTGACATAAATAACCAAAAGGCAAGAGATCTCTCCCTTGCCTTTTCATAAGAACCAGCCACCCTACAACTCTTCCGTCTTATACGTGACATATCCCTCATAATAATAACTATGGTCAATACCTTTCATATAAATTTCCCGGTCATTGATCTGATCGGTAAGTGCTGCATTTAAAATATATTTAATTTCAATATCTTTTGATCGGACTGCGTTCCATCGCCATCAGATAATCTTCTTTTTCTATCTTACTCCAGTCTACTACCTGTCCGATCTGTTTTTTAACATCATATCCAGCCAGATGCGCATGCTTCTTCCATTTCCTTCACGGAACGGATGCACAATGTTCATTTCCACATATTTTTCAACAATCTCATCAAATGTGTTCTGTGGCATTTTGTCTACATTTTTAATTGCTGTTTCAAGATACATAAGCGGTGCAAATCTGAAATTACCTTTTGATAAATTTACGGTTCGGATTTTTTCCTGCAAAGTCATAGATATCATCAAATAAATATTTATGAATCTCACATAACGTTTGAAACTTTCCCGCCTCAAGTTTCTCGAGCATACCATTTTCAAACAGTTCTACTGCCTTCTTTTTACTGATACGTTCCTCTTCACGCACGAGTTCCGCGGAATTTTTAATTCAAACTTATTTTCCAATGCCATACAACATGCCCTCCATATCGGAATGTTCTCCCTTTTAATCCTCCTCGATCACATGCATCTCCAGAAAATCAAAATCCATGACTCAATAAAACAATCCTGCGTAAAACGTTGTCTTTGCATGCCTCTTAAACTTCCAACATTCGACATCTAACCAGATCGGTTTTCCAAGGTCAAATGCATAACATACCTCATCTAACGCCTTGAAAATTTTGTGCGTTCTCGTATCATCTGACTCATCTGTCACTGTCATGTCTTTGATCAGGTGCGTACCCTTCATCATTTTAAACCAGATTCTCATGAATTGTTATCTCTCCATTTTATCGTTAATCAGTGTCTTCTCTGCCGTCTCGTCTCATACATCAGAAGTGATGCAGAGATCGCCGCATTCAACGACTCCACCTGTCCCTGCATTGGAATCTTAATATAAGTATCTGCTAAATCTGCGATCTCATCCGACAATCCGTTTCCCTCATTTCCGATGAGAAACGCCGTCTTTTCTTATAGTCCGGCTCATCATAGGAAAGTGTGCCTTAAGATGGCCGCATAGACGATGACCTGCTTTTGCCATGCTTGCGGAATGTCCGATACCCTCGGCATTTACGATAATATGATGTTTCTTGCCACGTTTACGTTTTTCTATAATGTTATTTACTAACTTCTGCTCGTCGTAATCATATTTCTCCGGTAACAGAATATCCTCTGCACCATTGGCGATACCGCACCATAATGCAATATAGCCGGCTCCACGTCCCATAACCTCGATGATGGAGCATCTCTCATGGGAAGTAGAGGTATCACGAACCTTGTCAATCGCTTCCATTGCAGTGTTTACTGCAGTATCAAATCCAATCGTGTACTCTGTGCATGCGATATCAAGGTCGATCGTTCCCGGAAGACCAATGGTATTGATCCCAAGACCCGCTAGCTTCTGAGCTCCTTTGAAAGATCCGTCACCACCGATTACGATGATACCATCGATGCCGTGTTTCTTACAAATCTCTGCACCACGTTTCTGTCCTTCTGCTGTTGTAAACTCCATACAGCGTGCTGTCTGTAAGATCGTACCACCGCGCTCTATGATATCGGAAACATCCTTTGCTTCCATATCAATGATCTCTTCCTGAAGAAGTCCTGCGTAACCTCGCTTAATTCCTTTTACCTTTAATCCTTTGCAATTGCTTCCCTTACAACTGCACGAATGGCTGCGTTCATTCCAGGCGCATCACCGCCACTTGTAAGTACACCGATTGTATTAATCTCTTTTGCCATTTTATAAGTTCCCTCCTACTAAAATAAATATACCCATTGAATATCTGTTTACCCATTTACAGATATTTATTTATCTAATCTACACTATTTTAATATCTTTACGCTCTTTTTCAATGATCTTTTCTACAACTTTTACATTATTTTCCCCCAGAAAGTTCGTCAAATTGTTCACAATCTCCTGATTCACGCAAATATTGTAGTTATTTGGCAGTCGTTTCATTGCTTTTATGGATGAAATGTAAATGACAACCGAATCATCTTCCATCCGAATCATGAAGCTTTCCATAAAGTTCCTGCTCCTTCGCCTCAAACTCTTCCTTCGTGGAAAACTGAAGCCAGAGTTCCCTTTTACACTGTCAAAAGATGTGATCTGCTCACAGATGATTTTCCATTTTTATCTTCCTCGACATTGGCATGTCCGGTTATAAATACCTTTTCATCCTCATTTAATAAGGAGCTGTACTTTTCATAATCTGTTCGGGAATACGATCACTTCCACCGTTCCAAACAAGTCCTCGATCGTTATGAATGCCATCGTCTTTATTGTTCTTTGTGTACTTGATCGTCTTCTCTGTGATCATTCCACCGATTGTGACTTTCTGGTTATCCTTTACCTTCACCTCATTTGTCTCTTCATCCAGGACAAAATCCGCTGTCACGGCGCTGATATATTCTGCGCCAGCGTTTCCTCATATTCCTCCAACGGATGTCCCGTCAGATAAATGCCGAGCACCTCTTTTTCAAAACCAAGCTTGATTTCCTTATCTGTATTCCTCAAGCTGCGGAAGACGGATCTCATAGTCCTGTTTTTCTTCCTCCGGCACAAGATCAAAGAGTGTCATCTGACCGGACATACTCTTTTTCTTCTCCGAGGCAAGGTTGTCCATGATCGTGGAAAAAACAGTGATCATCTGCTGCCTGTTTCCGTCAAGGCCGTCTAACGCCCCCGCTTTGATCAGGTTTTCCACCGCACGTTTGTTGACTTCCCGGCAGGAAACACGCTCCAGAAAAAGAGAGAGTCTTATATGTTCCATTCTTCTGTGCGCTCCTGTAAGATCAGATCCACGACCGGTCTTCCGATACTCTTGATTGCATACAGACCATAGCGGATGTTATCTTTGTTGCGGTAATACGTCCTTCCCCCTCATTGACGTCCGGAGAAAGCACTTTAATTCCCATCTGCCGGCAGGAAAAAATGTACTCGGAAACTTTTCTTGTATTATCGATCACAGACGTCATGAGCGCCGCCATAAATTCTACCGGATAGTAATATTTCAAATACGCCGTCTGATAAGCAACCACTGCATAGGCCGCCGCGTGGGATTTGTTAAATGCATATTTGGCAAAATCAACCATGGAATCGTAGATCTGGTTTGCTGCCTGCTCACTGATCCCATTTACGATACAGCCTTTGATTCCCTGTTCCTCATTGCCGTAAACGAAGTTCTGGCGCTCCGCATCGATGACATACTGCTTCTTCTTACTCATGGCACGCCGGATGTTGTCTGCCTGTCCCATTGTATAACCCGCAAGGTTCTGTACGATCTGCATAACCTGCTCCTGATAGACGATGCAGCCATACGTCGGCTCTAAGATCGGCTCTAATTCCTTGCAGACATAGGTCACGCTCTCCGGTTCATTTTTTCCTTTGATATACTTTGGATATAAAATCCATTGGTCCAGGACGATACAGGGAAATGCCGGCGATGACATCCTCTAAGCTCTGCGGTTTTAACTCCTTCATGAAGTTTTTCATTCCCGCACTTTCAAGCTGGAACACACCCTCGGTTCTTCCGGTTCCGATCGAATCTAATACTTTTTTATCGTTATAATCAATGTTATCCATCATCAATTTTTTATTCCATGATTTTTTTCCACAAGTTTAACCGCATCACTGATGACAATGTTAAAGTATCGGATGTCCAAGGTTCTAAAATCCATTTTTAACAGTCCAAGTTCTTCGATCGTCGTCATCATAAACTGTGTTGTGATCGTACCGTCAGAACTTCGCGACAACGGCACATATTCGTCCATCGCCTTCTGGGAGATTACGACTCCGGCGGCATGCATGGATGTATGGCGCGGCAGACCTTCTAGTTTTCGCCATGTCGATCAGTCTTTTTACCGTCTCATCCGACTCATACATGGAACGCAGTTCCGGGTTCATTATGAGTGCTTTGTCGATCGTGATATTGAGCTCGTTTGGAATATTTTTTGCAATCGTATCACAGAAATTATACGGCAGATCCATGACACGTCCGACATCACGGATGACACCGCGCGCCGCTAACGTACCGAAGGTAACGATCTGCGTTACACAGTCTTTTCCGTATTTTTCAATAACGTAATCAATGACCTCACTTCGTCTCTCATAGCAGAAGTCAATATCAATATCCGGCATCGTGACACGCTCCGGATTTAAAAAACGCTCAAACAGAAGATTATACCGGATCGGATCAATATTGGTGATACCGGTCGTGTAGGAGACAAGACTTCCCGCCGCGCTTCCCGCCCCGGTCCGACCGGGATCCCATGGGTTCTGGCATAATTGATAAAATCCCATACGATCAAAAAATAATCGACATATCCCATTTTCTGGATGACAGAAAGCTCATAGTCAAGCTTCGGCAAAAGCTCCTCATGCTTGTCCGGGTAACGTCTTACCAGCCCCTCATGACAGAGTTTGTTCAGGTAAGTCCACGAATCATACCCCTCCGGCACGTCAAAATGCGGCAGCTTGGTCACTCCAAATTCAATCTCCACATTGCAGCGGTCCGCGATCTTCTGTGTGTTGTCAATCGCCTGTGCCGCATACGGAAACAGCGCGCGCATCTCCTCCTCAGATTTCACAAAATACTGCCCGCCCTCATAACGCATGCGGTTTTCGTCGGACAGTTTTTTTCCGGTCTGCAGACAGAGTAAAATATCATGCGGCTCGGCATCCTCAGCGTAAGTGTAATGTACGTCGTTTGTTGCCACCAGTTCAATACCTGTCTCCTGGCTCATCCGCATCAGTCCTGCATTGACTGTCTTTTGTTCCGGTATTCCATGATCCTGCAGTTCTAAAAAGAAGTTGCCTTTTCCAAAACATTTTTCATATTTGTATGCAGTCTCTTTTGCTTCCTCATAAAGTCCACGTACCAGATAGCGCTGCACCTCACCGGCAAGACAGGCACTTAAGGCAATGATTCCCTCATGATAAGTTTCTAAAACTTCCATATCCACACGCGGTTTATAATAATATCCTTCTACAAATCCTTTGGAAACAATCTTCATCAGGTTCTGGTAACCTTTGTTATTCTCTGCTAAAAGTACCAGATGATAATAACGGTCATCTCCATGGGAAAGCTCCCTGTCAAATCTCGATCCAGGTGCTACATATACCTCACAGCCTAAGATCGGCTTGATTCCGGCTGCCCTTGCTGCCTTATAAAATCAATCACGCCGTACATCACACCATGATCTGTGATGGCGGCGCTGTTCATCCTGAGTTCTTTGACTCTTGAAACATATTCTTTTATCTTATTTGAACCGTCCAAAAGGCTGTACTCTGTATGGACGTGCAGATGCGTAAATGACATGCTTTGTTTCCTCCGCATTCTATTATATCGTCTCCCTGATAAATATTCAATTTTTTCGCACATCTCATACAATCTCATACAATTTTCTCTCTTTGTCTATCTGACTGCCGTGTCTGCCTATGCATCCTCTGCCGGCACTTTGTTTACGGTATCATCTTCCTGTACCAGAACCAGCGCAGAGATACCTTCGACAGTAACAGAACCTTCCGCCGTTCCAAGAGATCTGCATCCTGCCTTTTTACCATTGACACAGATATCCCACGTCCCGGCAGGTAAGTTTACTGTGACTGCATCCGATTTCCATTATAGATGACTGCAATATTCTGTGCCGTTTCTCCCTGTACCTCACCCTGAATGGTATATGCTACGACATTTGCATCAAGTCCAGTCATAAAGGTAAGATTATTCTGAATTGCAGCGGCTGTTGTCATGCGCAGTGCACTGTGTGCCTTACGGAACGCGATCAGACCTTTATAATATTCATAAACATCCATTACGTTACCTTTATTATCCCACTTGATGCTGTTCGTTGCATCAGGAGAACAATAGCTGTTCTCATCAAATCCAGTCTCAGACTTCTCATTTGGCTTAGAGCGAAGCATCTCTTCACCAGCCTGCATAAAAGGTACACCCTGTGAGGTAAGAATGATTGCGCTTCCCAGCTTGTTCATCTTCACTCTGTCAGCTTCGCTGTCATCTGCATTGGAAATGGCAAGCTTATCCCAGAAGGTCAGATTATCGTGACAGGATATGTAATTAATGCTCTGTCCGGGCTGTCCTGACCAGTTCGTACACTTATCACCAGCCTTTGTGAGCGTAACCTGCGAATGCGGGGTTGCTGCTACAACACTGAATTTAATGTTTTCTTCCATATTATCTTTGCCGCTTACAAAACCTTTGTCCAGAAAATCAAATACACTGCCTTTGATTCCATCACGGATATCATCACTGAAAGCACCCACACGATCCAGCCGGTAAATATTGTTCTTCGTTGCCTGCTGTGCTGCCGGCAATGCAGATTCTCCTCCAGTCCATCCTTCACCATATACCATAATGTCAGGATTCACCTGATCCAGTGCTTTTCTGACAGCCTTCATGGTATCCAGATCATGTACGCCCATCAAGTCAAAACGGAAACCATCTATATGATATTCCGTTGCCCAGTATACAACAGAATCTACGATATACTTGCGCATCATGGCACGCTCCGAGGCTGTTTCATTACCACAGCCTGAACCATTTGAATAGTTATCGCCATTCTTTCTGTAGTAATAATCCGGCACTGTCTTCTGGAACCAGGAATCTGTCAGATTGTAAGTATGGTTGTATACAACGTCCATATTCACGCGATTCCATTTTCATGAAGTGTCTTAATCATCTGCTTCATTTCATTGACACGTACTTCCCCATGATATGGATCTGTACTGTAAGAACCTTCCGGCACATTATAGTTCTTAGGATCATAGCCCCAGTTGAACTGCGCTGTGTCGGGTTTTGTTTCGTCTACCGTAGCATAATCAAAGCTCGGCAGAATCTGTACGTGAGTCACTCCAAGATCCAGAATATGATCAAGTCCTGTAGCCAGTCCCTTCCCTGTTCTTTGTTCCGCGCTCTGTCAGTCCAAGAAACTTACCTGCATTCCGAATCCCGGAAGAAGCATCGGAAGACAGATCACGAATATGTACTTCATAAATCACTGCATCTGTAGCATTATTAAATGCCGGTCTGACATCTGCATCAAATCCATCCGGATCGGTAGCTTGCAGATCAAGGATCTCACCTCTGTTGCCATTTACGCCTGCACTTCTTGCATATAAATCAACAACTTCATTTACTTTATTACCGATCTTTACTGAATAAGTATAATATACACCATTCAGATCCCCTGTCTTTTCACATACCCAGGTTCCTTTGACATCTGCTGTCATTGGAATCGTTTCCATTAAATTGTCACCATCACCCTGCTCATATAGGTTAAGTGATACTTCTACGGCAGTAGGTGCCCATATACGGAAGGTTGTCTTTTCCTTCGTATATACAGCCCCCAGATCGTTACCGTCATATACCAATTCATCATTAAAATAAGTAGAACCAATCTTTCTTTTCATCGATACCATACATCCTTAATAGCCCTGTCTGTTCAAAGAATCATCCTGTTACCCGCCTAGTATACCTCTCCCTTTTCAGTTCGTCCAGTTAATTTTTCGTTTTTTTCGTAAATTATCCTATTTTGTCAAGTATACTACCGCTTCATACGGACGGATTTTTTCTGAAATATCTTTATAGTTTCCTATCAGAATTCCCCGGTTTTCTTTTACCATATCCGCAATAGAAGCCGGAACATCCAGTTCTTTTTCCGTGAAATTGCAGATTACCAGTATTTTTTTATTCTCGGATGATCTTGTATAAATGTAAAGATTTTCATCTGCATCTTCAAGTCCGTCGAACGTTCCATAAACGATCACTTCTTCCTCTTTGCGCAGTTCTATGAGTTTCCTGTAGTAATTGTATATGGAATCCGGATCTTTCCACCTGAGCAGCCGCATTGATCGTTTTATAATTCGGATTCACGGCAAACCATGGCGTTCCCGTGGTAAATCCTGCATTTTCTGAATCATCCCACTGCATAGGTGTCCTTGCATTATCCCGTCCTTTCTTACTGATAATGTCCATCATCTGATCATGCGTATATACTTTTGTATCGGTAACAAGATCTATATAAATATTTTTTTCTCTATATCGTCACATTCAGACACATCCGAAAAATGCATATTGGTCATGCCAAGTTCTTCTCCCTGATATACATAAGGAGTTCCCTGCATCATGTGAATACAAGTTGCCAGCATCTTTGCTGAAAGTTCCCTGTATTCCCGGAATCATTTCCCATCTCGAAACAACCCTTGGCTGGTCATGATTGTTCCAGTACAGACTGTTCCATGCTACTTCCTCTAACCCTTTCTGCCAGCGGTTTAAAACTTCTTTGAGATCCGGAAGATAAAGTTTCTTATCTGTCCACTTTCCATGTTCATCCGAATCCACATCCATATGCTCAAACTGGAATACCATGCTTAACTCTTTTCCATCGCTTCGCGCATATTTTTTTGCCTCTTCGAGCGTAACGCATGATGTTTCACCCACTGTCAGAAGGTTATACCTGCTTAATACTTTTTGGTTCATCTCCTGAAGATATTCATGTTCATGAGGTCCATTGCTGTGACTGCACCACAAAAAAGAATATTTTTCCCCTTCTTTTACCGGACCATCTTTGTATTCTTCCGGCTTGCTGATCAGACTGATCACATCCATCCGGAATCCGTCAATGCCTTTTTCACACCACCATGTCATCATATCAAAAACTTCTTTTTCTTACCACAGGATTATCCCAGTTAAGATCAGGCTGTTCCGGACAAACTGATGCAGATAATACTGTCCGGTTGTCTCATCAAACTGCCATGCAGATCCACTGAAATATGATCCCCAGTTTGTCGGTTCATGACCATCTACCGGATCTTTCCAGATATAATAATCGCGGTATTTATTATCTTTTGATTTTCTGCTTTCCAGAAACCATTTATGCTGGTCAGATGTATGGTTGACAACCAGATCCATTACCAGTTTCATTCCTCTTTGATGAATTTCTTTTAATAATTCATCAAAATCTTCCATTGTCCCGAACTCATCCATTATAGCCTGATAATCGCTGATATCATATCCGTTATCCTTATTTGGAGATTTATAGATCGGGGATACCCAGATAACTGGATACCGAGATTCTTTATATAGTCTAATTTTTTTATGATCCCTGAAGGTCTCGATTCCATCTCCGTTACTATCCATAAAACTCCTCGGATAAATCTGATATACAACCGCTTCTTTCCACCATGCTTTCTGCATCTTTTTCTCCTTATAAATCAGCGGTCATGATCTCAATGACTGCCAGTCTGATCTCTTTTTTAAATTGTCGTCTCAAGCTCGCCTCAAGATATCTGCCAGATTTTTTTTCCACTACTTAAAAGCCGGTATGCAGACTCTTTTGCAAGATTACTGTCCTGTGCCTGATTCAGCAGATCATACACACGCTCCAGTGTATGGTTGTCATTTAATGTCAGTTTCTGTTCAAAAACAATTTCCACTTTTTCATCCACTGACACTTTCGGAATGTGGATTCTGATACATCCCTTCTTCCACTGATATTCATACGTTATTTTGATTTCTTTTCCACTTATGTATACTTTAGGCACTGCCTCTTTCACTCCACACAGTTCCACTGTATAATCCCGGAATTCCGGGATCAGATCTGTCTGTCCGGCCGCCCCTTCGATTGTGAACGCCCCTCTTTCCCAGTCAAAATGCATGGATGTAAAGCAACAGCTCCTGCCATCTTTATAATCCTCGGTTTCACCGTCATCCTCATAATGTGTATAATTGCCATCCGCTCCGCCATAGACTCTTATGATAAGTTCTTCCGGATTTTTCAGAAAATCTTTTCCGAACAGTTCTTTCTGCATCGGAATGATGCCTCCTGCTTTTACAAGCACCGGAATACTGTTAATGCCGCGGAACATCCACATTACTTTCTCACCTTTATAGATCAATCCGGTAAAGAAATCGTGGTAACAGCCTTCCGGTATCCACGCTTTTACTTTTCACTGATTTAAACTCGCTATCTGGTCACTTGTAATCGGTGCAACAATCATATCTGTTCCAAAAGATACTGGTTGTTGCTTACTCCCTCAACAAAAGAATGATCCTGAACCGGATATGCCTGTTCCTTTCCGGATAATCGTAATACATTGGTGCAATGACCGGGCGGTATTCTTTGTATGCCAGATAGTTCATAGTGTAAAGATAAGGCAGTAACTGGTGCCTTAAGCGCAGGGCTTCTCCCATCGCATGTTCTACTTCCGGTCTGAAATTCCATGGTTCTTTCCACTGAACGACATTTTAGTACTGTGCAGCCTGTTGATCGGGGAAAATGTCCCTAACTCATACCAGCGTGCCTCCATAACATCTGACCGGATTCCAAGCATATGTCCGCCTATATCATGACTCCACCATCCATATCCGATATTTGATGCCGTTGCTGTAAAATAAGGCTGGAAATCAAGAGACTCCCACGTTACAACCGTATCCCCCGGAAAAACCTACCGGATATCTGTGAGAACCAGGACCTGCATAACGTGAAAATGTCATTTTTCTTTTTCCATCCCGTCCACTGTCAAGATAATGGTAATGATTCAGCATCCAAAGCGGATCTAACTCTTTCACTGCCGTGTGTCCTCCCTGCTGCCAGTCCAGCCACCAGAAATCAACCCCCTTCCTCAAGCGGATGATGTACGATCTCAAAATAATTTTCCAGAAACCCGGATCTGTAATATCGAATTCAACCGGTTCTCCGGCTGCCGATCCATTCCCATTGCCTCTGCCATTTCTTTATACATACTTTCGCATTCCCGGATACCGAGTGCCGGATGCACATTTAAAGTCACTTTCATTCCCCTGTCATGCAGATTATCCATAAAACTCACTGGATCCGAAACAGATCCCTGTTCCATGTATAACCGGTCCAGCCGGAACCATACTTCTTGTCAATATCTGTGATATGCCAGTCCATGTCAATGACTGCCACCGAAAACGGGATTTTCTCCAGCTAAGAAACGATCCATCAGTCTCTGATACTCATCCTGTGAATACTGTAATATCTGCTCCACCAGTTTCCAAGTGCATATTTTGGAAGCATTGGGACACGGCCGGTAACCCTAAAAAATCTTTTACCGCGCCCCGGTAATCATGACCATAGGCAAACAGATAGAAATCCTTCTCCTCCCTGTTTTCTCTTTGATCCAGCCATCCTCGGTAAGTAAAATCGTTTTTGAATCATCTAATACTGCAAATCCATCCCTGAAAGAATTCCTTTTCCAGTCTGATCCTGCCGTCTGCTTCATCGAGCGTACGGGCAGTTCCGAAAAGATTACGATCCTCTTTTCTGCCATAATACCATTCCAGATCACATCCATTGTCCGGTTTTTTCAGCTTCACACTCAGGATGCTCTCATCAAATGCTCTCTCATCATAGCGTATCCGTATGCTTTTTGTCTGGATCTCCAGAAAGTTATTTTTCTGCTTTATCTCAAAAGGAACCTCTTCTAAATCCCTGTACCATATTACCTGCGAAGCCTCATCCACAAATGCACCGGATTCATTATATTCAAATCTGACCAGCCTGTCCGTCAGAAATGTAATACGGTAATTTTTTCCAAGAACAATATTCCGCGGATCTGCTTTTGGTCTTCTTTCACATATAAACTGCTGTTTCATCGTCTATTACACATCCTTTCGTATTTTTACATTTTGAAAAATCTTCTTTAAGAAAAAACTGTTGATCCATGCAATTCCTGAGATACCGATCAGAAACCAGATACCAAATGCAATTGGAATTTTTGAAATAATAAAAAATGGAAGGGTATTCAAACCCAGCATAAGCAATGTATATGGAATATTCGAGATTCCGAGCAATACGGCATTCCTCACAGTTGCTTTCACAGTATTCTCAAAGTAAGATTCCATTGGAAACGCGTAAGTAAAAATCTCTGCTACTATGATCCCGGCTGCGATTACAAGTATCTGTAAAGCATTCATCGTTCTGTCTGCAGCAAAAATATGATAATCCAGATATAGCATTGCAATCACCAGTACACCCACAAGATAAATGATCGTAGATGACCTGAAACTTGCTTTAAACAACTTCCAAAAATCCTTTATCAGATATCCTTCTTTTTTCTCCTGTATGCGAAAGATGCATCCATAAAACGGCTGTTATGGATGCCCCTATCGTAACGATCGGAATACAAAAGAGGATTGCTAAAAGATTTAATCCAACCAGATCTGCGATCCGGTTTAATACCTTTTACAAACTTTCCATCATTCTGCCAGCATTTTTCTCTCCTATGCTCTTATGCCCGAAATTCGTTTTTTCCTTTGCTGACAGTTACTCTCTGATCCATGATCTCTGCCTCGAAATCTTCCCCTTCGTTTATAACTTCCACACCATCTTTGCAGACTGTGATATGAAGTTCGTTTCCTTTCCAGTAAAGAGGATATGTAAACTTCTCCCACTGTTTTGGACAATTTGGAGCAATACGGGAGATGACCGTCACGGATTCTTATTCCACCGAATCCCATTACCACATCCTGCCATACACCTCCCATATTTGCACTGTGGATTCCTGCATCAGAGGATTTCATCTCCTGTCCAAGATCGGTAAGTGCAGCACTCATGAACATTTCATAAGCCTCTTGCCCATACCAAGGTCACATGCAGTGATACTGTGGATTGCCTTGGAAAGAGATGAATCATGCAGTGTTCTTTGCTTCATAGTATACATAGTTCTTTGCCTTATTATCCGGTGTCGTGATATCTTCCATCTGATACAGCAGTTCTACAATATCAGCCTGTTTACCTGCCTGCATTCCCTGTACATCTTCCCCTGAATAATCATGAAAGATCGTTCCCACAACAGAAGCATTCTTATACACAGAAAGATCTATTTCTTTTAGATCAAAGTATCCGTCAAACTGAGGAATAATTCCTGTTTTTTCATCCGGCTGCGGCAGATAAAGTTTTTTCATTTTATCTTTCAGTTCTTCCTCTAACTGTTCTAATGATGTACCCTCTTCCTGCATTAATTTCTGTATTTTCCCGTAGATATCTTTCTTCTCATCACGGATGCATGCAATTACCTGTGCTGCAAGTCTCATATTTTCATGTGCCATATAATTCGTATATGCATTATTATCCACATGTTCTTTGTACTCATCCGGTCCTATAACATCACGGATCTCATATCTGTTGTTTTCTTCAATCCACTCCAGGCGGCTGTTCCAGAATCTGGCAGTCTCGATCGTCATCTCATAGCCATATCTATCCATGAAGTCCTCTGATCATCTGTTGCAGCATAATACTGCCACAGTGCAAAAATAATATCAGACGTAATGTGCTGCTCGATCACCCGGTTAAACAGATCATCGGCTCTCCGGTATGAACATTGACACCGGTCACATACGGTGTAACTTCACCATCACTGACCCATGCCGCTTCCCACGGGGTACATGGCTCCTTTGTAACCATTTTCGATTGCTTTCTTTCTTGCACCGTACAGTCCCTTATAACGGAATTCCAGAAGGGTTCTTTGCCGTCTTCGGTTCTGCCATCTGGAAATATGGGAAAATAAATGTCTCTGTATCCCAGAAAAGAATGTCCTTTATATCCTTCTCCACTAAGTGCCTTCACCAATACCAACCTGGTTATCTTCACTGCACCATGATCTGAAGATGATAAAGTGCAAAACGCACCGCTATCTGTGCATCATCTTCTTTACTATCAATCTGAATGTCCTGTTTCTTCCAGATTTTCTCCAGACTTTTTACTTCCCTC
>VOFB01003527.1_pt1 | contig 26953 bp, 53 predicted proteins | sample 5384141 | NCBI WGS metagenome assembly VOFB01 (sample SAMN12384721, study PRJNA508395) | human gut metagenome | isolation source: healthy gut A | host: Homo sapiens | reverse complement strand
AAGATGCATTTCCCCACTCCTTTTCCTTCCTGGTTTGGAAACGGGCCCGTGGGGCCTGTTTTGAAAGAAAAACAATAGCGTCCAAAGTCGCCGGACCGGCCGTCGGTCACATCTTCGTGCCAAATTCAGTCCTTACCAGGCAGGACCGCATTGAGTGAAAATCCAGCGAGGGCCGCAATGGCAGAGAAGTCAAAGGTGATGTGGGCGCTTCCAATGGAGAAGGTCAGGCCGTCGGAGAAGCCCAGCCGCATACCAGATGACCGCCGCAATGATCAGATTTCTGGAGTTGGTAAAGTCTACCCGGTTCTCCACCACGTTGCGCACACCAATGGCAGAGATCATTCCGTACAGAATGAAGGACACGCCGCCGATGATAGCAGGGGGGAATGGAATTGACCACAGCCGCAAAGGCGGGGCTGAAAGACAGGACCACTGCATAGAGGGCCGCCAAACGGACTACCTTGGGATCATATACCCGGACAGAACCAAAACGCCAGTATTTTTCCCCATAGGTGGTGTTTGCAGGGCCACCGAAAAGGCCTGCCAGAGAGGTGGCAATGCCATCGCCGATCAGCGTCCGGTGAAGGCCGGGGTCCTCAATAAAATTGCTTCCCACCGTGGCAGAAATGGCAGACATATCCCCAATGTGCTCCATCATGGCGGCAACTGCAATGGGGGCCATGACCAAATGGCCGTGAGATCAAATTTTGCAATCACAAACTGCTGCAGACCCACCAGCTTGGAGGCAGACACAGCGGCAAAGTCCATCAGCGGCGTCACCTCGCCGCTGGCGTTTACTGCCGTTGCACCGCAGGCGTTGGCAATTAAGGCCACAAGATACGAGCCGGCTACACCCAGTAAAATGGGGAATGATCTTGATCATGCCCTTTTCCCCAAATGTTTGCGGCAATGATAATCGCCATAGCTACCACAGCCAGCCACCAGCAGGTGGAGGCATTGATACGGCGGAAGGCGCCAGGTTCAAGCCGATGAGAATGATGATGGGGCCAGTCACCACCGGAGGCAGGAACCGCATCACCTTCTTTACGCCCACCAGCTTGATGACTGCAGCCAGGACCACATAAAGAAGACCCACACAACAATACCGCCCAATGCATAGGGCAGCTTTTCCACCCGTCATGTTGGCGTACATGCCAGAGTTTTTAGCCACCGCCTGGAACCCCCCCAGGTAGGCAAAGGAAGAGCCCAAAAAGCAGGCACCTTCAGCTTGGTGCAGACGTGAAAAAACAGAGTTCCAATGCCGGCAAACAGCAGGGTCGTTTGAATGGACAGGGGCAAACCGTAGCTTTTGGACCAGAATTGGCACCAGCACCGTTGCGCCAAACATGGCAAACATGTGCTGAGACCCAAAATCAGCATTTTGGGAATTCCCAGCCCGTGCATTTCGAATTGGCTCGGAATGATTCATAAGTATACCCCTTTCTTTTGATACGCTGGGCAAAAAAAGCCGCAATCGCCGGCCGGCGATTGCTTCACAGCAGTCCGAACGTGGCGCAAAGTCCCACACAGCAACCGGTTGGTCCTCGCAATGTGTCGTGCTTTTTTCTGGCCTGCGAAATCATACCAGATTTTGCATAAAAATGCAAGCCCCTTTTACATTTTTATAGTTCCGTACTGTCCCATTCTCTAAATAAACCGTAGATATCAGAACAGCGCCGCATTTTGTACCTGCGGCGCTGACTCCAAACCAGAAAATTATGACGAAAAACCAGGATTCGTTCCAACTCTGTGCAGCAAACAAATCCCCTACTCTCTCCTTCCGAGAGGCTCCATCGATGGTAATGCGGACCGCTGTGCAGTCTCCCAGGCGCAAAACTGTAGCAGCAACGGCTCGCACTGCAAGCTCCAAGGTGCCTGCTTCCCCCCTGGAGAAACCCCGGGGGAAAAATCTACCATACTGCGTCCCCTCCGGTGTACCGCCTGCAGCGTTGTATCTGCCGGTATGGGGTTCCGGTAGCCGTTTTGCTCGGGATGGGATAATAGCGTCTGTACCACCAGTTCCACAGCCGATTCGCTGGCTGTCTGATGAATGCAGGCCGGGGAGCTGAGCCAGCAGGCGGCTATTGCCCACTGGGAGATATAAATCTACATCAAATTCGTTCAGGCCCTTGCGCACAGGCCCCACTGCTCCTTCCTCATAGGTAAGCGGTTGACTTAAGTCCATGATGCCATACTGGGTCAGTGGCTCTCCGGCTGCGTACAGGACCACCCCATCCACATCATCCAGCTGGGTCATGGTGTTGGTCAGGAGAGAATGGTCATGCGCTGGGCCAGCGCCGTCTGGGGGCGTGGTCCAGAAATTCTCTGGAGAGGTTGATGGCACAAATTCCTTCTGTCACTTCCAGTCCCAGGAGAGTTGTACCCAAGGGCATCGTTTCGGCCAGGCTGGGCTCTGTGGGGCCTTCCAGCAGCCGGTGAACCAGGTAATCAGGCAGGTTCTCCTGTCCTTCGCCAACGCGATTTTCTCCCCGATGAGATACCGGTTGTCTGTGTCGGAGAAGTACAGCATATAGGGCGCGTTGACCAAGCTGGCGCTGCTGTCCTCCAATAAAAGACTGTTCCGGTTTAAAAGAATTCTGTTTTCCATCCAATTTGCTGCCCACCGCACGAATGGACACCGCTTCTACTCCCGGAAACCCAGGCAAGTCAGGGGTAATGCAGGCACAGGCGACGGTGAGATCGGCGCCGGACAGGTTCGCCAGCTCCTGGGTCATCTGCAGCTGCAGCTGAGACCCGACCGCTCCGCTGAAACAATGGAGACTGAGCGCTGAAAGGGTGCGGTGAGCTTCTGAGAAATTGGACCCTTCAGATACTCCGTCAATACCCATACGTAATCTGACTCGTGCCCATAGGTTTCCCTGCAATTCATAATCCGTTGCGCCTTTGCCCATCGCCATAGCTGGCATCTGAGGTTTTGTAATAGAATTTCATAGGGCTTTTTCAGCGGATCCCCATGGCTCTGCCCGGCGCAGCCATACAGCCCCACCAGGAGGAAGAGACAGAGAATCAGCGCCGTTGACTTTCGAATCATATATCCTCCTCTATGTCAAATGCCGGAAATACAACCGTAAAGCAGGTTCCTCCCTCTGGTCTGGGCGCAACCGAGATGGTACTGTCATTTTCGCAATACCATATCATGCACAATGGACAGGCCCAATCCGCTTCCTCCCGCCTGGCGGGAGCGGGCCTTGTCCACCCGGTAAAACCGGTCAAAATATAGGGGATGGCCTCTGGGGATGCCTACGCCCGTGTCGGAAACCGATAAGATCCAATCGTCTCCCTGCCGCCCAGATCCACCGTCAATGTTCCGCCAGGGCGGTTATACTTAATCCCATTTTCCACCAGATTGAACAGAATCTGATACAAGTCGTCTTCTATCATCAAAATGGTGGCCCCAGGGCTGGTACAGTTTTCCAGAGTAATCCCATTGAGGCGTGCCACCGGCGCCAGCATACGCAGCACATGGTCTGTGGTTTCCGCAATATCCGCCACCTCCCGGTCCGCCTCTTTCCCCGCGTCCATCTTGGTCAGAGACAGGAGCTTCTGAGACATGCGGGTCAGTCGGTCTGCCTGTTGCCGATGTCCTCCACAAATTCCCGGATGGTGCCAGTGTCCATCTCGTTCTGCAGGATGGAATCAGACAGCAGCTTGATGGAGGTCAAAGGCGTTTTCAATTCATGAGAAGCATCCGAAACAAACTGCCGCCGGCGCTGCTCCGAGGTCTGGAGCCGCTCGGTCAGGCGTTGAATTCGCTGGAAAGCACCGCCAGCTCGTCATGCCCCCGCAGCTGCATTTTTGTGGGAGTAATCTCCCTCCCGGATGATGCGGATGGAGGCAAAAAATCTGCCGCATACGTCTGAAAACGCCTTGAAAAAAACAGAGAAGAGAATCACCGCCCCTCCAGAACCACGCTGATCCAGAGGATGTTGCTGCAACGCAGCAATCAGAGCCCCTGGTCCAGGTCGTACTCCATCATGTACACCGCGCCAATGAGGCTCCCTTGCGTACAGGATGGGGGTAAGCCGCCTTGCTCTCCAGGCGGCCAGCCCCGTAGCTGGAGTAAAAACACGTCGTTCCCTCCCAGGGCTTGCATAATCTCCGGCAGTACGGCGTACTGGCCCAGGGCAGCATCCTCATCCAGGCTGTCATACAGCACCAGGCCGAGGCATCGGTCACCAAACACGAGTGGCGTTCAGGTTTCCCAGCTGGTCCATAATTTTTTCAGCGCCTCCTCCTGTATGGTACGAAGGCCGGAGAAGGCCGAGGCCGCCATTTGCACCTTTATCCTCCAGAGAGGTCTCCTTGCTGCGAAACACCAGATTCCGCATGGTGGTAGCGGCGTACAGGTTCAGAAAAATCAGCACTACGGAAGTAATCCCCACATACATCATGGCATACCGGAGCTGCGTCCGGCTGAAGCGCTGGATATGCCGCTTAGCTTTTAAAATAGTACCCAACTCCCACTTGGTCAAAATATGCTGGGGCTGTGCCGGCCGGTCCTCCAGCTTTTCCCGCAGGCGGCGAATGTGAACGTCCACCGTACGGATGTCGCCCGGTATTCATAAGCCCAGATGGTGTCCAGCAGCGCCTCCCGGGAATAGACCCGGTTGGGATTGCGCATGAGGAATTCAATGACGTCAAATTCTTTGGCTGTGAGATCTGCCAGCTCCCCTGTTTTTGTAGGCATTTCTGGCTTCCAAATCCAGTTTGATGTTACCGCCGGTGAGATAATTCCGCTTTTGCGCTTCCCGCCCCTGGTTTCCTGCCCGGCGCAGAAGGGCGCGAATTCTGGCCTTCAGCTCCAGAATGTTAAAGGGCTTGGTCAAGTAATCATCCGCCCCGTGGTCAAAGCCCATGAGCTTATCCATATCCTCCGTCTTTGCCGTCAGCATGATGATGGGGACCTGAGAGAACCCCGGATTTTGGTGCAGGCCGTGAGGCCGTCCATTTCGGCATCATCACGTCCAGAATCATGAGTCCGACCTCTGGGTCCTGGGCAAGTTCCACCGCTTCCAGCCCATTGGAGCCGGTGAGCACCTCATACCCTTTCGTTTTGCAAATTAAAGCGAATGCCCTGACCAACAGGGCTTCGTCATCGACCACCACGATTTTCATGTATCATTACCTCGCAACTGCATAATCCTGCAGGTTTTTTCCACCCGCTTTTCGCCGATTCCTCCACATCGCAGAGCCTCGTCCAAGCAGCGGAAGGGGCCGTTTGCCTCCCGATAGTCCACGATGCGCGCTGGGCCAGGACCCCCCTGATGCCGGGAAGCTGAGAAAGCTCCTCCACGCCGGCAGTGTTCACATTGATCCGCCTCGCGACTCCGTTGGCACATACTGTCCACAGGAGGGGTAGTTTCCATAGAAAGGGCCTGTGAGACGGCAGGGCGCTCCTGCTGGGATATACAGGATTTCCCCGCCAGTACGCCGGGCCCACAAACAGCCCCAGTAAAAAGCTGGCGAAGATTCCTGCGAGCGCCAGCAGCAACCCAGGAAATTTTACCTTCCCATGGGAAATTCCTCCCGACATGCATTGACACCACGGCAGACAGGCTGATATAATAGAAATTGCTTCTCAGCCGTTGGTTTTACGGCTCTATTATACACAATTTTATGGCGGCGGGCAAGCCGCTCCAGAGAATATGATGGTGATTTCAGATGAAAACGTGAAAAATTTGAAAATTTTATCTATTTTTTAGCAGCCTTTGATACCCAATCCCTGACCCTCCCCATCTCCGCCACAGAAGGGACGGAGCTATCTGAGACATCCGCCAGCGAAGAAGCAGCCCCCACGGATTCCGCGCCGGAAGAGCAGGAGGAGACCGAAGAAACCGGAGCACCAGAGACCGTCTCCCCCCTGCAGAAGCCCCCTGGGCGGAGATGAGAGCAGCAACTTTGGCGTGGACGCACCCCGGGCGCTGGCCGGGCCGGATGAACTGGACCTTGACGCGGAGGCCCTCCTTCTGGAGCTGAACTCCCAAACCATGGTATATGCCAAAAACATCGACACACGGAGAGAGCCAGCCAGCCTGACCAAGGTGATGACCTGCCTGCTGGCTCTGGAGCATGGCAACCTGACAGATTCGATTACCGTCAGTCAGGAAGCGCTGGACGATCTGGGACCCCTGCCGGCAGCAGCTCCGGGTCTCATGGCCGGTGAGGTGTTTACCCTGGAGCAGCTGCTGTACTGCCTGATGATTGAGTCCGCCAACGACGCTGCGCCGGTAATTGCCGAGTACGTCGCCGGGTCGGAACCGGCTTTGTGGAGATGATGAACCAAAAGGCGGAGGAGTTGGGCTGCACCGGCACCCACTTTGCCAATACCCATGGGCTCCATGATGAGGAGCATTACACCACAGCCCGGGATTTGGCAAAGATTATGATGGCTGTTGGAATATGAGAAATTCCAGGAGATTTACCCGCCGACCGTTATACCTTAGCTGCCACCAACCTTCAGGAGGAGCGGATTCTGGTGACGACCAACTACCTGATCGACGCCTCCATCACATCCGACTATTACGACGAGCGAGTCATCGGTGGCAAGACCGGCTTCACCACCCCCGCCGGCCGCTGCGTGATGTGTGTGGCAGAGTCCGGGAATCTGCGGTACCTGTGTTGTCCTGGGGGCCAGCAGTACCGGGGCGGACGGGTCTACGTATTTTTGGCAGCTTTGTGTCGGCGTCCGAGGCCCTGGATTTTGCTTTGACTCTTTCACCTTTGCAGAAGTACTCTCCCCCTGGCGCCCATTGCCCAGCTGCCTGTGGCCCATGCCACCCAGTCCGTTGTGGTAACCCCGGCGGAGTCTGTCACTACCATGCTACCGAAGGATTATGACAAAGCCTGCTTAGCACCCGGTACCAGCTGACGTCAGAGGCCGGATTGACGCGCCCCTGGAGGCAGGTCAGGCAGTGGGCGTGGTGCAGGAGTACTACGGCTCCATCTGCGTGGGACAAACCGATCTTGTCACAGTAACCGGCGTGGAGCGAAACGCCTTTGGGGCCGTGGTGATGCAGGTCAAAGGCGAGATTGCTCAAAGTCCTTGGCAATTCGTCGCCATTGTGTTGGCGGTACTGCTGGGCATTTTTCTCCTGCTCCTGATCTGGTCCACTTGGTCCGGCGGCGCAACCGAAAGCGGCGCCAAAATCGGAGAAAGGGGAACTGAAGGATGCTGGATTGGCCTCAATTGAAGCAACCTGCCGGGCATGTACCCGGTGCGGCCTGTGTGAAACCCGGCATAACGTGGTCTTCGGCGTAGGCCCCAGAAATGCAGACGTCATGTTTGTGGGGGAAGGCCCTGGTCAACAGGAGGATTTGCAGGAGAGCCTTCGTTGCCCTGCGGGCCAACTTCTGGACGACATGCTGTGCATCATTGACCTGGGACGGCACAACTGCTATATCGCCAACATCGTCAAGTGCCGCCCTCCCAAAAACCGGGACCCTATGGAGATTGAGCAAGACGCCTGCATCGACTACCTGCGGAATCAGGTGGCGCTGATCCGGCCCAAAATCATTGTCTGTCTGGGACGAATCGCCGCCTTACGCCTCATTCGCTCCGACTTTCGCATCACCCGGGAGCATGGGCAATGGGTGGAAAAGCGGGGCGTCTGGATGACAGCCATTTACCACCCCTCCGCTCTCCTCCGGGACACCAGCAAACGTCCCGAAACCTTCCGGGACCTCAAAAGCATTCAACAAAAGATCCGGGAGCTCCAGGCAAATACTGCTTATCCAATGGGAACATCCCTGTAATGTCTTTCTTTCATAAGCGGCTATGGGAATGTCCCCACGAGAAAACCCGTGGGGGACATTTCCAGGTCTGTGCCAAAACCTTCCGGTTCACCGCCCCGCTACCGGCTTAGCTCCTGGCTCAGGCGGTCGATATGCTCCAGCAGCTTCTGTGTCAGTGCGGCATAGGTCTCCCAGCTCCCCATCCGTGAGGCCCTGGCGAATTGCTTCTTCAAAGCGGCGCTGGGCCTCCTGCCCGGCCTGTACCAGGGGCGTAGCCTCCGCTGTGGAATATAGCCGCTGCATGCGCCGGTCCTTTCCGTCTGTTTCCCGGGTGAGATAGCCCCGGCCAATCAATTGTTCCACCGTAACGGAGGCAATGCCGCTTTTGATCCCGCGAATCCGGCAAATGTCCCGGGCCGTATTGCATTCCGGGTTATTTGCCAGGAACATCATGACGTCAAAGGCCGTGGGGCTGAGGCCATAGGGTCTTGCAAACCGGCTGGCAGTATGCCCGGTAAACCGCCTCGCCCTTGGCCGCAAAGTACAACAGCTTCCCTTTTTTCATACGAACCCGGCTCTCTCCTTCCGATATGCCAAATAACACCATGTGCTTGGAGCATATCATGAGTCCCCAGCTTTGTCAAGGACGCGCAAAAAGCTTTACGCCCCCAGATTGCTGGTGCGGTATTGAATGGCCTCCGCCAGGTGCTGAGGCTGGATTTCTGCGCTGCCATCCAGATCCGCAATGGTGCGGGCCACCCGCAGAATGCGGTCATAGCTGCGGGCGGTGAGGCCCATGGACTGGAATGCCGCCTTCATCAGCCTGGCGCAGCCGTCGTCCAGGGTGCAGAACAGCTGGGTCTGTGCCGGGCTCATTCTGGCGTTGCATTGCACCGTCGCCTGCTGGAAGCGCTGGTGCTGCCGGTCCCGGGCAGCATTCACCCGCTGGCGGATGGTTTCGAGGCCTCTGCCGGGTCCTTGCGGCGGAGGTCTTCGTATTGCACTGCTGGAACCTCCACAATGAGGTCAATCCGGTCCAGGAGCGGGCCGGAAATCCGGCTTTGGTAAGCCTCCACCGCCGCCTGGGAGCAAATGCACCGGCCGGAGGGGTCCCCGTACCAGCCGCATTTGCAGGGGTTCATGGCGCATACCAGCATAAATTCCGAGGGATAGGTCACCGCGCCGCTGACCCGGGAGATGGTGACCTTTCCGTCCTCCAATGGCTGGCGCATCAAGTCCAGTGTGTCCTTCCGAACTCCGGCATTTCGTCCAGAAACAGGACGCCGTGGTGGGCGAGGGAAATCTCACCCGGCCTGGGATTGGTGCCGCCCCCTGCCAGCCCCGCCGAAGAGATGGTGTGGTGTGGGCTGCGGAAGGGCCGCCGCTGCACCAGTGGCTCCTGCCGGGTCAGAAGGCCGAGGACGGAATAGACCTTGGACACTTCCAAGGACTCCTCCCAGGTCATGTCCGGCAAAATAGAGGGCAGCCGCTTGCTGAGCATGCTCTTTCCAGATCCCGGCGGGCCGATGAGCAGCACATTGTGCCCCCGGCTGCGGCAATCTCCAGGGCCCGCTTCACATTTTCCTGCCCCTTCACATCCTGAAAATCCAAACCGGTGGCAGCGCCGCCCCCAGGGGTCCACAGAGGCTCTGGCGCAATGGGCCGTTCCCCGTTCAGATGCTCCGCCAGCTGCCGGATAGAAGACACAGGAATTACCTCCGGCCCCGGGCCAGGTGGCCTCTGCAGCGTTCTCCGCCGGGACAAACAGGGTACGAATTCCGGCTTCCTTGGCGGCCAGAGCCATGGGCAGCACTCCGAAACCGGCCGCAGGTTCCCCTCCAGGCTCAGCTCTCCCAGGAAGGCATGGTCCCGTTCCGGTGCTTTCACAAGCTGGGACGCCGCCAGAAGTCCCAAAAGAATGGGCAAATCATACAAGGTTCCCGTTTTCTTCATGCCCGCAGGAGCCAGATTCACGGTAATCCGGCTCACTGGGAACCGAAATCCGCTGCTCTTCGCCGCCGCCCGGACCCGCTCTCTGGACTCCTTCACAGCGGCATCGGGCAATCCCACAATTTCAAATGCGGGAAGTCCATTGAATGAAGCACTCCGCCGTCACCTTCACGGCGCTCTGACCACCACGTTCACCGCCTCCCAGGGCCTGCTGCTGATGATCCCCAACATGTACAAGATCGCCGGCGAGCTGCTGCCTGCTGTCTTCCACGTTTCTGCCCGTACCGTGGCCGGCCAGAGCCTGAACATCTTCGGCGATCACTCTGACGTATATGCCCTGCCGCCAGACGGGCTTTGCCATGCTGGCCGAGTCCAACCCGCAGGAGGTCATGGACCTGGGCGCAGTGGCCCATCTTTCTGCCATCAAGGGCCGCGTCCCGTTCATCAACTTCTTTGACGGCTTCCGCACGTCCCATGAGATCCAGAAGGTCGCCATCTGGGACTACGATGACCTGAAGGAAATGTGCGACATGGACGCAGTGGCTGCGTTCCGCAACGCTGCCTGAACCCCGAGCGGCCCGCCATGCGCGGCTCTCACGAGAACGGCGACACGTTCTTCCAGCACCGCGAGGCCTGCAACGGCTACTACGACGCTCGTGCCTGAGATGGTCGAGGAGTACATGGACAAGGTCAATGCCAAGCTCGGCACCGACTACAAGCTGTTCAACTACTATGGCGCCCCTGAGGCTGACCGTGTCATCGTGGCCATGGGCTCCATCTGCGACGTGGCCGAGGAGGTCATCGACTACCTCACCGCCCACGGCGAGAAGGTCGGCCTGATGAAGGTGCGCCTGTACCGCCCGTTCCGGGCCGACAAGCTCGCTGCCATCCCCGCCACCGCAAAGAAGATCGCCGTGCTGGACCGGACCAAGGAGCCCGGCGCTCTGGGCGATCCCCTGTACCTGGATGTGGTCACCGCGCTGGCCAATGCGGGCATTACCGACAAGACCGTTGTGGGCGGACGGTACGGCCTGGGCTCCAAGGACACCCCGCCCCGCAGCGTGTTTGCTGTCTATGAGGAGCTGGCCAAGGCCGAGCCCAAGCGCCAGTTCACCATCGGCATCGTGGACGATGTGACCAACCTCTCCCTGGCGGAGAGCAAGTCCGCCAACACCGCTGCCGAGGGCACCATCGAGTGCAAGTTCTGGGGCCTGGGCGGCGACGGCACTGTGGGTGCCAACAAGAACTCCATCAAGATCATCGGCGACCACACCGATAAGTATGTCCAGGCGTACTTCCAGTATGACTCCAAGAAGACCGGCGGCGTGACCATCAGCCACCTGCGCTTCGGCGACAAGCCCATCCAGTGCTCCTACTATATCAATAAGGCTGACTTTGTGGCCTGCCACATCCCCTCCTATGTCATCAAGGACTTCCCCATGGTCCGCGACGTCAAGCACGGCGGCGTGTTCATCATCAACTGCCAGTGGTCGATGAGGAGCTGGACAAGCACATGCCCGCCGTGGAAGCCAAGCGCTACATCGCGGAGATGACATCCAGGTCTACACCATCGACGCGATCGACCTGGCAGCCATCATCGGCATGGGCAAGCGCACCAACACCATTCTGCAGTCTGCTTTCTTCTCCCTGGCCAAGGTGATGCCCGAGACCGAGGCCATCGGCTATATGAAGGACGCGGCCACCCACTCCTACCTGAAGAAGGGTCAGGACGTGGTGGACATGAACCATAAGGCCATCGATACCGGCGCCACCGCCTTCAAGAAGTTCAACGTGCCCGCCGATGGGCCAACGCCGAGGACGCACCTGCCGAGCCGTCCTGGAGGCCCCCGCCAAGCCGTGGAGATGGTCAAGGAGATCCTGGAGCCCGTCGGCCGCATGGACGGCGACAGCCTCCCCGTGTCCGCCTTCTCTCGACCACGTGGACGGCACCTTCTGCCAGGGCGCCGCCGCCTATGAGAAGCGGGGTGTGGCCGTCATGGTCCCCACCTGGGACGCCGACAAAGTGCATCCAGTGCAACCAGTGCGCCTACGTGTGCCCCCACGCCACCATCCGTCCCTATGCCCTGACCGAGGAGGAGGCCAAGAACGCCCCCGAGGCCAAGATCGTGGACATCAGGGCGGGCAAGGGCAAGGGCGAGTACAAGTACACCATGGCCGTGTCTCCCCCTGGACTGCATGGGCTGCGGCGTCTGTGTTGGCGTCTGCCCCGGCCCGTGAAAACCATCTGACCATGGTCTCCCAGGAGAGCCAGGCCGCTCAGCAGGAGGTCTTTGACTACATGGTCGTGGCCAGGTGTCCGAGAAGAAGGACATGCAGGACAACACCGTCAAGGGCAGCCAGTTCAAGCGACCCCCTGCTGGAGTTCTCCGGCTCCTGCGCCGGCTGCGCCGAGACCGCCTATGCCCGTCTCATTACCCAGCTGTTCGGAGACCGGATGTATATCTCCAACGCCACCGGCTGCTCCTCCATCTGGGGCGGCCCGGCCGCCACCTCTCCCTACACCGTCAACGCCCAGGGCAAGGGTCCCGCGTGGGCCAACTCCCTCTTTGAGGACAACGCCGAGCACGGTCTGGGCCTGTACTACGCTCAGGAGACCATCCGGGACGTCCCTGGCGGAGAAGACCCGAAGCCCTCATCGCTGTGGACTATGCAGACGCCCTGAGGTCTGAAGGCCGCTGCCCAGGCCTGGCTGGACACCATGGCGACGGCGAAGCCAACAAGGCTGCCCCAAGGCCTATGTGGCCGCTCTGGAGAGAACACCATTCTGAAGGTGACGGGACGCCGTTCGAGCTTCCTGGCCAGTCCGAGGCCCGAAGGCCTTCGGCGAGACCGCGACACCCTGCGGGATCAAAGGCCCTCCAGGCTGCCGGTGAGACCTACTGCGACTGCGAGGCCTGCACCCTGGCCCGGGAGATCCTGGCTGACAAGGAGTACCTGAGCAAGAAGTCCATGTGGATCTTCGGCGGCGACGGCTGGGCTTACGACATCGGCTTCGGCGGCCTGGACCACGTCCTCGCCTCCGGCAACGACGTGAACGTCTTCGTCTTTGATACCGAGGTTTACTCCAACACCGGCGGCCAGGCCTCCAAGGCCTCCAACATCGGCCAGGTGGCGCAGTTCGCCGCAGCCGGCAAGGAGACCAAGAAGAAGCCTGGCGGAGATCGCCATGTGCTACGGCTACGTCTACGTGGCCCAGGTGGCTATGGGCGCCAACCCGAACCAGACCCTGAAGGCTATCCAGGAGGCCGAGGCCTACCACGGCCCGTCTCCCTCATCATCGGCTACGCCCCCTGTGAGATGCACTCCATCAAGGGCGGCATGACCAACTGCCAGCCCGAGATGAAGAAGGCCGTTGACTGCGGTTACTGGAATATCTTCCGCTATAACCCCGCTCTGAAGGCGGAGGGCAAGAACCCGTTCATTCTGGACTCTAAGGCCCCCGCACCGGCGGCTATCAGGAGTTCCTGATGATGTGCTGTGCGGATCATTTCCTCTGCATGGGCCTGGGCTTCTTTATAGGTGGCTTCCTGGGAGACCAGCTGCTTGGCCTGGGCCTGGGCCTGACGGACCAGCCCCCTCGGCCTCCCTGCTTGGCCTTTGGCGATGAGCTCATTGCTGGGAATCCACAAGGTCTTCGCCTGCTTCAGCTCCCCGTCGGGAGCTGGTTGCTGATCCCATCCAGCATATCCAGGACCTTGTCCTGCCTTACAATGCACTTATCGGCACCCAGAGGCAGGAAACGCATCCTGCACCATATCATATAGTTTTGTAATCAATTCTTCGATGCCGTTGTCATGCATGGGTCGTTCCTCCTTGTGTTTTCATGGCTTGTATGCGTCTTTGAAGTCCGGTATAATCTCTTCCGGCAGGAAACTCCTGGAGTCCACATCATAGCAGGCCAGCTCCTTGACGGTGCTGGAGCTGAGGTACATGTATTGTGCTCCGCAGTTAAAAAACATGGTATCCAAATCCGGGTTGGTCAAAGCTGCCGGGATAAATGGCTGTTTTCATGGTCCTCGGGTTTTTTGCGGAAATGGCGGTCAACCGGGCTTTGCCGTATTTATAGTCCCGGTAACGGACAAGGCCGGGAAATGGCCGGCAACTCCTTGTCCACCGGTCTTTCCAACTATTATACCACTGTTCGTCAAAATGTCAATTTCTGATACGATTTTTAGGGCAGTTTCCAAAAAAACTTCTGCATAAGGCGGGTCCAGAAAATGATGCAGAAGGCCCTGCCGGCGGCAGGTTTCAGCCAAATAATCCCCTGCACCACCGTAGCCGCCTTCCCAGCCGGTCCGCTTCAGGTTCTCCCGGATGACGGCGATGGGCTCCCTGCCCTTGTCCACAAAGGTGCAGTGCGCCGCGCCGCGGCTGAGCGCCTCGATGCCGAGCTGGCCCGAACCCGCAAACAGGTCGAGCGCGCGCCGCCCCTCCACTTCAAACTGGATGGCGGAGAAAATGCCCTCCTTGACCTGGTCCATGGTCGGGCGGGTATCCATGCCCTTCGGAGCCTTCAGCGGGACGCCTCTGGCGGTTCCTGTGATGACGCGCATGCGGTTCCTCCTTCCTGCGGGTGAAAATGCCGGTAGACGGCCTGCGCGGCCGGGACCGGCAGGACCTGCTCCAGCTCGGCCTGTCCGGCCTGGGAAATGGCCTTGACGGAGCGGAATTTCTTCAGCAGCGCCTGCCGCCGCTTTTCGCCGATGCCGGGGATATCCTCCAGTCCGGAGGCCTTCATGCGGCCTGGAGCTGCCGGTGGTATTCGATGGCAAAGCGGTGCGTCTCCTCCTGGATCTGCCCGATGAGGGCGAGAACACAGACGGCACGGCGCTGGATACCTATCTCATCGCCCGTCGCGGTGGACGAGCGCTCTGGTGCGGTGGCGGTCATCCTTGACCATGCCGAAGGCCGGGATGTCCAGCGCCATGGCCTCCAGCACCCGCCTGGCGACCCGCGCGTGCTCGATGCCGCCGTCGATGAGCAGCACGTCCGGGCGCTCTGCGAAGCCCGCATCCTGCTGGACATAGTGCGTCAGCCGCCGCAGCAGGACCTGATGCATGGACGCGTAGTCGTCCTGATCGGTCAGGCCCTCGACCTTGAAGCGCTTATAGGCCGATTTGAGCGGCTTTCCATCCTGAAAGACGACCATGGAGGCAACAATATCCGTCCCGGCCAGGTTGGAGATGTCGTAGGATTCCATCCGGTGCGGGGTATCCGGCATGCCCAGCATCCTGGCCAGCGCCCCAGCAGCTTGTTCTGACGTTCCTCCCGGTGGTGGCCCGGGCCACCTCTTCTGCCGGCGTTCTGGTTGGCCAGCCGGATCAGATCCATCTTTGTCCCCTGCTGGGGGTCACGGATGGGACCTTCTTGCCCAGCTCCTGCTGCAGAGCATCCGGAGTCAACAGGACCTGGTCCTCCATCTCAAAGGGCAGCAGGATCTGCCTGGGCAGCCGGCCCGTCCCAGATAAACCCTTGACCAGGGAGACGAGGACGGCCTCCTTCGGATCCTCCTCCATAGGGGTCTCCAGCAGGTCCATATCCTTGGCCGCCAGCTCCCCCTCCACGTAGTGGAGGACCACGAAGCAGCTCTTGGCTGTCCCCCGGAAAAAGCCGGTGACGTCGGTATCCGCCAGGGAGCCGGCCACCACCTTCTGCCGCTTGCCCAGCAGCTCGATGGCCCGGATGCGGTCCCGCAGCTCCGCCGCCCGCTCGAAGCGCAGTTCCTCCGCCGCCCGCTCCATCTCGGCGGTCAGGTCCGCTTTGACCTCCTTGAACCGCCCCTCCAGCAGGGAGACCGCCTGGGCGATGGCCTCCTCATGCTGCTCCTTCATCTGGAGGCTACGGCAGTAGCCGTCGCACTTGCCCATGTGGAAGTTGAGGCAGGGCCGCTCCTTCCCTATGTCCCGGGGAAAGCGCTTCCCGCAGGAGGGCAGGCGCAGGGCGGAGCGCAGGGCGTCCACGATAGCCTGGGTGGCGTGGCGGCTGGCGTAGGGGCCGAAATAGCGTGCCCCGTCCTCCGCCGCCCGGTTGGCCAGGGAGAAGCGGGGGTACTCCTCCTCGGACAGGCGGATGTAGGGGTAGCCCTTGTCGTCCTTGAGCAGGATGTTGTACCGGGGCTGGTGCCGCTTGATGAGGGAGTTCTCCAGTACCAGGGCCTCGAATTCGCTGTCGGCGATGATGACGTCGAAGTGGTCGATCTGGCTGACCATGGCCCGGGTCTTTTCCGTGTGGGAGGCCGAGTCCTCAAAATACTGGGACACCCGGTTTTTCAGCGCCTTGGCCTTGCCCACATAGATCACGGTGTTCTTGGCGTCCTGCATGATATACACGCCTGGCTTCAGAGGCAGGGCGTGGGCCTTTTCCTTCAATTCGTCAAATGTCATAGGGGCCTCCCGGGAGATGTTAAAAAAGGCACCGCGCGAAGCGGTGCCTTTCGGATCTGCGCTGTGTGGCTCACTCGGAAAAATCGGAAGAGATCATCTTGAACAGAGCCTCCACCGCTTCCTTCTCATCCGGACCATCCGCAATGAGCTTGATAGGAGTACCTTTGACAATGCCCAGGGAGAGCACGCCCAGCAGGCTCTTTGCGTTGACTCTGCGCTCGTCCTTCTCCACCCAAATAGAGCTCTTAAACTCGTTGGCCTTCTGGATGAAGAACGTAGCCGGTCTTGCATGCAGGCCGACCTGGTTATTGACGACCGCTTCCTGACTATACATATCCGTACCTCCGCACTCGATTTGTGTGTTACTAGCATACCAAATTCATCCCGCATCCGTCAATGACATTTTTCACAAATCTGCCTTCTTTCAACAAAAATTGCGGGAGGGTCCACGGCATTCGGCGGCAGTATGCCCTTCTGCCCGGTGCCCACCGCTGGGCCGGCCGTGCGCAGAATGTCCCCTTTAAAGAGGGCCCGGCCCCTTACCGCAGCTCCGCCACGGTGACGCCGTCTCTCCCCCTCGCCGTAGACGGCCGGGGCGGAAGGATTTGATATACTTATGCCTTCAGATGCTCCCCACCGCCTTGCGCACCGCGCCGGTCCCTTTCCATGGATGATGGTCACGCTCTCCAGCTTGCCCATCATAGCATATCCAGGAAGCGGTCCAGCACCGCGATGGCCTCGTCGGTCATCATGCCCCGCAGATCGATCTCAGAGGGGGCCGCGGCGGCGCCAGGTGTGCTGGGCCCGGACGATGCGCCTGGCCTCCTTCTGGCCTGGGTCTCGCCCTCCACCACCCGCACCTCGTCTGCTTGGCGGTGATCTTCAAGATCCCCGCCTGGAGCTGGAGGGTGCCGTCCTTGTTTACCGACAGGACGCTGGCTCTGGTCCCCATGGATACCAGCTCCACCGTATCCCCGGCCCGGGCCGGCTGGGCTGGGGCGTTCCACCGGCTGGTTGTGGTCGGACACCGCTCTGCCTCGTTGATGCTCCGGCGCAGGTCTGCCTGACGCTGGTTGACCTGCTGCCATCCAGGTCCTGGCGCTTTTTTGCAGCTCCTTCAGTTCGGAGAAACCTGGTTGGCGGTGCGGCGAGCGTCGTCCAGGATCTCCTGGGCCTCCGTCGGGCCTTTTCCATTGCCTTATCCCGTTCCTTCTGGATTTGCTGATGGAATGCCTCGCTCGTTGCGGATTTCTTGGGTCTCCTGGCGCAGCCGCTCGGCCTGCCGGGTCCTTCAGACTCCATCTGCTGCCGCTGGACCTCCAGCTGGCTGAGGACATCCTCAAAGTCCTTATCGCTTTGGCTCACCATGGGCCCCCGCCTTTTTGATGATATCCTCCGGACAGGCCCAGCTTCCGGGAGATGGCAAAGGCGTTGGACTTCCCGGGAATGCCAATGAGCAGGCGATATGTGGGCCGCAGGGTCTCCACATCAAACTTCGCAGGAGGCGTTGATGACCCCTTGGTTCGTCATGGCATAGAGCCTTCAGCTCCGGCGTAATGGGTGGTCGCCACCACCCGGCTGCCCATGGTCCGGCAAAACTCAATGAATGGCCATGGCCAGAGCGGCGCCCTCCGCAGGATCCGTACCGGCTCCCAGCTCATCAAAGAGAATGAGGGAGCGGACCGTCGCACTGCCCGGTGACATCCACAATGGTCCGAATGGGGACGAGAAGGTGGACAGGACTGCTGGATGGACTGCTCATCGCCAATGTCCGCCAGAACCCGATCAAAGGTGGACAGGCGGCTGCCATCTCCGGCGGGAATGTGCAGGCCGCACTCCGCCATCAGCGTCAGAAGGCCAATGGTCTTGAGGGTCACCGTCTTGCCGCCAGTATTGGGGCCTGTGATGATCATACTGTCAACGTCCGTGCCCAGACGTAGGGTAATCGGCACCACTGCCTTGGGATCGATGAGCGGGTGGCGTGCCTTCTTCAAGTCAATCTGGCCCTGGTCGTTCATCACCGGGGCGCCCGCCCGCATCTGGTAAGACAGTCGGGCTTTTTGCAAAGATCACATCCAGCTGCGTGAGCAACCGGTAATTGTCGGAAATGTCCTCCCGATGAGCGGCCGCTTCGGCAGACAGCTCTGCCAGAATCCGCTCAATCTCCTTCTTCTCCTTCATGGCCAATTCCCGCAGAGCGTTGTTGGCATTGACGGCGGACATGGGTTCAATGAAGGTGGAACCGGTGGCGGATACATCGTGAATGAGGCCCGGCACCTCGTTTTTAAACTCGCTTTTCACCGGTACCACATACCGGTCCTGGCGAATGGTGACAATGGGCTCCCGGAGATACTTGGAATACGCCGGGGAAGAAACCACCTTTTGCAGGGTCTCCCCGGATTTTGGCGCTTTGCTGGCGCATATGCCGGCGAATGTCTGACAGGGCGGGGCTGGCAGCGTCGGCGATTTCCTCTTCTGACAAAATGGCGCCGGAAATCCGGTCCTCTAGGTATTTGTTGGGGGTCAGCGCTTGGAACAACGGGGTGAGTACCTGGGCGGTCTCCTCCTCGCTCCAATAGCCCTTGACCGTTCTGGCGCTGCGTAGTACCCGGCAATCCGCAAAAGCTCCGTGGTAGAAAGGCTCCCACCACGGTCTGCCCGCTCCAAGGCTGCGTCCACATTTTTACATCATAAAGCCGGGAGAACCCTGCACAGCAGACATGGTACAGGCCGCCGTGGTTTGCTCCAGAAGCTCCCGGACCTCCTCCAGATCGCTGGAGGGGCAAAGGGCCCGGCAGGCGGCCTTGCCATCCCCCGACCCGGCACAGTCCGCCAGCAGCTCGAGAACCCGGTTGAGCTCCAGCTTTTCTGTCGATTTTTCATACAATTCCCCATGGTCTTTCTCCTATTTGTTCGCGTTTTGCAATGCTTCACACAAGAACATGCGATTGTGCTGATCGTATTCCGAAAAATACACATCCTCGAACCGGACCGTCCGGAAATCCCGCTGGAGTTCCTCTTGCCAGGCTTCCGTCGTCCGGTTCCAAAGAAGCAGACCGTCATCCAGCAGATCTCCCTCTATGGTCCGAACTCCCCAGGCCTCTATTTGTTCCCGGGTGAGGTAGGGATTTAGCTTGATTAACACCTTGCCCTCCGGTTGCAGCAGCCGAATCGTTTCTTGTAATACAGCCCGGCTGTCTGTCGGTTTGAGATTATCCAAAATGTTGGACAGCACGATCCCGTCAAAGCTAGTGTCTGGCAACTCCATCAGTTTTTCCACACTGCCCCAAAGAAATTGGCATTGGGGCAGATCCTCACCGGCCCAACGAGCCAGCGCCACAGCCTCGCGGGACAGGTCAATACCCACCAATCTTTCCACGCCCCGGTATGCGCAGGCAAACAGCAGACTCCCCGTTGCCGCACCCAAAGTCTAACACAGAATGGGCCCCATGGCACAGCCAATCCACCCCAAATTCCAGCTCCGGAGGATCCACCTGACCGAAATCGGTTTCTCCGAGGCATGGACTGATAAATCTGATCCTCGCGCGCGATATACGTTTGATAAAATAAATCCATATGTAGGCCTCCTAAGCGTCACGAACTGGAAACAGCGACTTATAAAAATCCAAAGTAGAAAATCCCCGTTCCAGTTGGGTGGAGAGGTACCGCTCTGTCAGGCTGCCAAAGGCCCGAAGCGTCTCCCCCCAGGCAGAAGGAAAACAGCCTGGAGGCCGGGCAGGCAGCGACGTGGCGCATCGCCGCCAAAATGCCAGGTGTGACGGCCACAAAAGTCCCATCTCCGCTCCGGCAATGCGCGCACTCCAGACAGCCGCCTTCCAGATCAAAACGGTCCGGCTCCGGATTCCCGCAACTCCGGCACCTCCAAGTCCGGGGTATATCCCGCCAGACAGGCCGCCTGGCTCAAACACCGCCTTTACCAACCCCTGGGGCTTCCGGAGCTTCCCAAGGGCATAGAGGGCGTTTAACGTCAGAGACAGCAGTGCCGGATTGGGATCATCCTCTTGGGAGAGGACCTCCGCCACCTGGGCAAAATACGTACCCAGGAGAGCAGCTCAAATCTGTCCGGAGCTCCGGGAAGAGCTCCACCGTCTGGGCCTCGTTGATGGTGCTCATGCCCCGGTATTCAAAAAATGGTAAATTCTCCACAGGCCAGCAGCTGGCAGGACGCCTTCAGGGGGCTGACCGGCGGACCCCGGCCTTCAGGGTCATCTTCCCATAGTCCCGGGTCAGCACGGTGAGCAGCTTGTCCGTGTCTTTATACGCTACCTCCCGCAGCACAAGCCCCTGGGTTTTCAAGTACATGGGTTCCTCCGGATTTGATGGTTTTGAACTCCAGAAACCTGGGATCTTTGCGGGTCCGGAAGACATTCTGCAAGTTCCTGCACCAATTTTTGGCATATTTGTGGCTTCCAGTTGGTGGATTCCTCCGCCTTTGCCGCTTTGTACAGCAGGTAATATTCCGGTGCTCCGGTTTCCAAAAAGCATCGCCACAGGTTTTCCGCTTCCATGTTGGCGTCCTCCTCACCCTTCTGTCCTGTTTGGAATTAGATTTGCGGAGGCTACCGGACTATTCCCGGAAAATCATGTATCCTGATATCCGAAATTCCGGATGAGGAAATCGCTGTCCCGAATTTTCTTTGACCTTGACCCAGGTGGTCAAAAACACCTTGGTCCCCATAAACTTTTCGCAGTCGATTCTCGCCATGGTGGAGATTTTCTTCAGCATCGCGCCCTGCTTGCCGATGATGATCCCCTTGTGGCTGGCCTTCTCGCAGTAGATGGTGGCGTCAATATCGATGATGCCGCCGTCCCGCTCGGAGAAGCGGGTGACCTCCGCCGTACCATGGGGGACCTCCGGTCCAGGCACCACAGAAGCTTTTCCCGGATGATCTCCGCCATCATCTGCCGCTCCGGTTGATCAGAGGTCATATCAGCAGGGAACAGATGGGGACCCTCCTGGGCGAACTGGGTGCATTCCTCCAGCAGAGCCTCCACCCCTCCCCGGTCTTGGCGCTGAGGGGCACCACGGCGGCAAACTCCATCTCTGGCGTACCGGGCAATGACTGCCAGGAGCGTCTCCTTCTCCACCGTGTCGATTTTGTTGATGACCAAAATGACTGGCTCCCCGGTCTGGCCCAGCTGCTCCAGCAGAGCCTCCTCCTGAGGCCCTACGTTGGCAATGGGCTCCACCATCAAAAGGACGGCATCCACCTGGGCTACCGACTGCCGGGTGACGCTTACCATGTAGTCACCCAGCTTGGTTCTGGGCTTGTGGAAGCCGGGGGTATCCACAAAGACAAACTGGAGCTCACCCCGGTTTACAATGCCGCAGATGCGGTTCCGGGTGGTCTGGGGCTTGTGGGATACAATGGCCACCTTCTCCCCCACAAGCCGGTTGGTCAGGGTGGATTTTCCCACATTGGGGCGGCCTGCAATGGTGATCATTGCGGTTTTGCTTGCCATAGCGGTTCTCCTTTGCCAAATCAAACTCATAGCGGCACGAATCCTCGGCCCGGTTTTGGTGGCGGGGACTAAACCAGATCAGGTTTCCACCCATGGCCTCGTAAAACCGGCGGGCGCGCACATTTTGGGGCTGGCAGTCACAATAAAACGAAGCTGCCCCTCCCTCCCGGCAGGCGGAAGCCACCTGGCGCATCATGGCCCGCCCGATTCCTTTGCGCTGATACTCCGGCAGCAGATATATGGAATACAGGCAGAATTTTCCCCGCGCATTGGCGCCGTAGGAGAAATACCCTACACATGCCTCCCCGTCCAGGAGCAAATAGGTCTCCCCGCTTGGGATCCTGCAATCTCTCCCGGTCCTTGGCTGTGTAACGCTCCAGATCATACTGGTCAATCATTTCGTCTGGATAAATTCCACGGTAAGTCGCCGCCCAAACCTTTTTTGCCGGGTGGCTGCCAGAAGCGGGCATCGGTAGGTTCTGCTTTTTGAACGTTACTTTGGAATACATGTTATTTTCTCTCCTATTTATTTTTATCGATGTAGAATCAATGACGCGGATGACGGCCTCCTCGTGGGCGCGCATTTGGGCCTTCTCAGGTCCCTCGTCCAGGTGGTCGTAGCCCAGCAGATGCAGCATGGAGTGGATGGTGAGATATCCCACCTCCCGGCGGACTGAATGGCCAAATTCTGCGGCCTGGGCTTTGGCCCGCTCCAGGGAGATGGCCATGTCCCCAGAGGGCACAGGCCCGTCTCTGGGTCCAGGTAATTGCTCCAATCCCGAGGCAGACGCCCCGGGGTCAGCTGGAACATGGGGAAGGAGAGGACGTCCGTGGGCCTGTCCACCTGGCGGGTGGCCAGGTTTATGGCGTGAATCCCCCGTCATCGGTCAGAAGCACATTGATTTCACAGGGGACCGGCACCTTTTCTTCCTGCAAGGTGGCCAAAATGCACTGACGGACCACCCGGGTTACCGGAACTGCCAGAAGGCTCCGGTGGTCAAATGAAATGTTGATTTTTACGTTCATTTCCGGTTTCCTTTGTAGGCACTGGTATTTTTGGCACCGGCATTACCCTCACTCCGGCGCTGCTCCGCCTTCTCATAGGCGTTGATGATTTTCTTGACCAAGGCGTGACGGACCACATCGGAGCTGGTGAGGGTGCAGATGGCAATGTCCTCCACCCCTCCAGGACTCGGATGGCGTCCTTCAGGCCGCTCACCTTCTCCTCCGGCAGGTCGATCTGGGTGATGTCGCCGGTGATCACAATTTTAGAGCCAAAGCCCAGACGGGTAAGGAACATCTTCATCTGCTCCCGGCTGGTATTCTGGGCCTCGTCCAGGATGATGAAGCTGTCGTCCAGAGTACGGCCCCGCATATAAGCCAAGGGCGCAACCTCAATGCTGCCCCGCTCCAAGTACTTTTGGTAGGTCTCGGGGCCCAGCATGTCGTACAGAGCGTCATACAGTGGCCGCAGATAGGGGTCTACCTTGTTTTGCAGATCGCCGGGCAAAAAGCCCAGGCGCTCCCCGGCCTCCACCGCCGGTCGGGTCAGAATGATCCGGTTCACAGTCCGCTCCCGGAAAGCGGCTACGGCGGCCGCCACCGCCAGATAGGTCTTGCCGGTACCCGCCGGGCCCACGCCCAGGGTGATCGTGTTCTTCTTGATGGCCTCCACATACTTTTTCTGGCCGATGGTCTTGGCCTTTGATGGGCTTGCCCTTGGCTGTAATGCAGACCACATCACGGGCCATCTGGGCAACCTGGTCGTCATTTCCAGACTGGACCAGGGTGATGAGGTATCGGACCTTTTGCTCATCGATGATTTCTCCCTTGAGGCCAAGGCCATGAGGCCCTCGATGGTGCGGGCCGCCTTGTCCGCCGCCTCCTCCTCACCGGAGATTTTTCAGATCCGAGCCCCGGTTCAGGATTTGGACCCCAAGCTCCTGCTCAATGCGATGGATATTCTCATCCAGGGAGCCGAAGACACTGATGAGGTCCTCTACACGTTCTACGTTTACAATTCGTTCAGTCATTTGTATCTTCACCTTCAAACAGTTTCTGCCGGACGCTGCCTGGCGATCATCTCCTGGCAAGCGCAAGTCATGTCCATCCAAAAGAGGCCGGACGCTTCCCGAAATGCAGGCTCCTGCCCCAGAATTTTTCCTGCGATCATATCGCCCAGTACCGACCGCTGGGCATACTCGCAGAGGGCCGCCTGGGCCTGGGCCTGGGGCACCTGGGTCTGACGGCCTCATAGGGCCGGTAGGTCTCCACCACCAGAGTTACGGGCAGGAAAAGCCGCCGGGAAGAGTCAAAGCTTTCCTCTCCGTCATTTTATCACAACTGGCATCAGAAATTCCACTGTTTCCGGATAAATTTATTCTTTTTCTCCCAACCACCAGGCTGTAGCGGCGGATCACCTGGCCGGTGTAGGCCTTCCGGGTGGTCGTTTGGGGATAGACTGCCGTCAAAGTTCGTTGCGTCATGGCATAAATCTCTGCGTCTGCGTGGGTAAATTGGGTATGAGTTTCCAGGTCTACGCATCCCGTCACCAATAGCTCCCCTGCCCGAACCGCCTGGCCCACCTGGCACAGGGACTGGCCGCCCAGCACGCTCATGGAGACAATGACCCCGTCCCGGGCGGCTACCATTGGTGATGGAGCTCCGCTCCCGAACCGGCTCCTCCGGCAGCCGTTCCCGGACGGAGATGACTGCCAAGCCTCCGGAGAAATTGACCCCGCCCACTGAAGCTCCGGCACCAGGTTTAAAATTTGATTTTTACCTGCTCACTTCGGATCTCCCCGGACTTGGCCCAGAATTTTACGCCGCATTCCTCAGCTGCCAGGAGAATCTTCCTGGCGGGGACCGTCTCGTTACCCTCCACCTCCACGAACCACACCCGGCTCGGTGCGTACAGCACAGCCAGAAGCATGGCGGCAGCCGCCACCCAGAATGGCAGCCGCCGGCGGCCCTGGCCAGACTCACCATCAGTCCATACCGCCTGATACACCGGCAGCGGTCTCCTGGCCTGGGCCAAAGGCTCCAGCCGCCGCCAGGTGTGGGGGCCATGGTCATGGTGAGGGTCAAAGGCGCCGTCAGCTCCGGGTCCTGGAGCCGGAGGCCCTGGGCGCTGTAATAGGTGAGGGGCGGCCGCCGGGTCTGCACTGACCAATTCCGCCTCCACCGTTCCAAATACGTACTTTAAAAATCCGGTTCAACAGCTGCTCCCCTTTCCAGGTCCACACCCAATAAGCTTCCGGATATGACCAACTGGCATTTGCTCATCCGGGTGATCTTCAGGCGGTTGCCCCGGATCACCACCGCCCCAAAGCGTAAGCGAACCCGATTCGGTCAGTCTCATACTCCGTAACGCCGCCATGATTTTCAATGAGCACTCGTCCGGCCCCGGTGATCTCAATGAGCGGCATACCGGGCAGCAGCTCCTGGGGCGTGTGTCTGCTGCCTCCGCCATTAGGCGGAGCATCGATCGGGACTTTTTTCAAAGTCGCATCACATCCTTGGTCGAGTCCAGCAGAGAGGACTTCCTCCCTGTGTCCATAAAATATATGCGCCCCGGCAAGAGACTTGACCTTTGGTGCATAGATTCTTTGAGGTGATGGAAGTGAAGCAACAATCCTCCCCTGGGCCGCTGCCATTCCGGCCCTCCTGAGCTTTTCTGCCATTCTGGCGCTGATTTTAGACGCCGGAACCGCTGTATCTGCCGCTGGACGCGGGCTGCAGCTGTGCCTGGAAACGGTCGTGCCGTCTCTCTTCCCTTTCTGGTAGCTGCCCGGCTGTTTACCGGCTCCGGCGCGGCGCAGTGGTGCGCCCGGTCCTCGGGCCTGTGATGGGTCCTGCCTTTGGGCTACCCAGCAATGGCGCGGCAGCGGTGGTATTGGGGCTGTTGGGCGGCTATCCGGTCGGCGCTCAGACTGCGGCCTCCCTCTACGGCAGTGGGCAGCTCACCCGGAAAGAAGCAGAGCAGCTGTTGGCCTTTGCAGCAACGCAGGCCCCGCCTTCATTTTCGGGATGGTTGGCGGGCTTTTTGGGAAGCGGAAAAATCGCCGCAGTTTTATTTGCCATTCACATCATTTCCGCTGTGCTGACAGGTCTGGCTTTTCGGACCAGGGGCGCCAAGTTCCTGCAGCGACTGGAAGGTCCACCCCCTCAAGCAGCTGGACCTTTCCGCAATGATGGCGGGGCGGTGAAAACCATGGGGCTTATCTGTGGGTGCATCATCCTGTTTCACGTCATCACGGCCTTCTTGACGCGGGCGCTGGGAACCTGGATGCCCCCGGCGGTGGAGATTGGTCTGTCGGGCCTTTTGGAGCTGACCAGTGGGTGCAGTCGGCTTCCTCCAGTTGGAGGCTGCCGGGCTCCGGTACTGCATGGCCTCCGGCTTTCTGGCCTTTGGCGGGCTGTGCGTATGGCTGCAAACCAAATCTGTCATTGCCCCATATGGTCTCACGGGCCGGCATTATCTTGCCGGTAAGGTGATCCAGGGAACCATTGCGGTCCTGCTCACCTGGGGCATTCAGGTTCTGTTTCCCAGCTGGCTCCCCGTTCCCTACCGGCAGCGGCATTTCCCAATCACACCGGTCTTCTGCGGGCCACTGCCATAGTCACGGCTCTCTTTTATGTGCCATGGGATTTGGTGCTTGCAGCTGCGAAAAAAAGGCTGGAAAAGAGCCCTCGATGTATAATAACGAAAAATGATGTGGGAGAAACGTATATGCTGTTCCGCAAAAAAATACCAGGCTCATGCCAATACTGCGCCCACGGCGCGTCCGCCTGGAGGGCGGCGAGGCAAATCGTCTGCGTCAAAAGGGACTTCTGGAGGGAGACTGCGCCTGCCGCCGCTTCCATTACGACCCCCTGAAGCGGATTCCTCCCCGCAGGAAAGCGGTGGATTTCTCCAAATATGTCCAGGAGGATTTTTTCTCTCTGAGTTTGCACGGGATCTGTTGGAAGGCGGAATGGTGAAAACCTGCCCGTTTTTACAGCAGATCCCCTTTTCTGTATTTCTCTTGGTCACGGCCTTTCCGATTATGAAAAAATGTGGTAAAATATACATATATCACACGGAACGCCTGTGGGCAAATCAAAAGGAGGTTCTGCACATAGAGCAATTGGAATGTTAACCAGCGGCGGCATTTGCCAGGCGCTGAACGCCACTCATGCGGGGCGTAGCAAAACCCTGTACCATGCCCGAAGAGAAGGTGGGAAATTTGTGGTTTTCTGGACGGGTATCAGGGGCTCATTTACAACAAATTCCGGCTTTTGACCTATGATGATTTCTCCGGAATTCTCACCAAGGGCGGCATTCCTGGGCAGCAGTCGCACCCTTCAAGACCATCCAGGAA
>VOFB01002181.1_pt1 | contig 26960 bp, 53 predicted proteins | sample 5384141 | NCBI WGS metagenome assembly VOFB01 (sample SAMN12384721, study PRJNA508395) | human gut metagenome | isolation source: healthy gut A | host: Homo sapiens | reverse complement strand
CAATTATTTTGTTTATCTTGTGAAGAAAATTTATGAAGTAATCTATGGGTGTTAATAGGCGTTTGTGTGTCCTCGGACGTTCGATAAATCGATATTACAGGTGATGATGGTTTCCGTATTCCCTTAAGATATCATAGCCTTCCTGTTTTAAAAATTCCTGTCCTGTCTTATCATAACCCGGCCCCCTTCCGCCACGATCGTTCCCCAAAACGGAAGTTCCGGCTCTAAATACATTCCGACCTCATCCGCTGCCACAATGCAGCTTGCAGGACAGCAGGTGGAACCGGTAGTGGTTGATCCCGTAATCCTTGCGGTCAGAAACACCTTTTCCCAGGACTGCACATCCATTGGGGCATAGCCAGTCAGCGGAAAGATCATTCCTGTCGTTTTCTCCACGCAGCAGCAGAGGCTGTCCATTCAGATAAAAACCCGCTCATCCGTTGTGAGATCCCGAAACCAATGCAGATCTTTTTTTCATCCGCATAAGTGCCGCCGACGTCTCTCCGAAATTTCCACCCCTCATTTCATAGAGAACCTATGTGTACTCATTCCAGCCTTCCGGTTTCAGTCTGTCCTTTTAGATCAAATAATGTGATGCTCATTGCTCCGCAGTAAGCTGTTACCGGCACGCTCTCTGACCAGTCCACGGATTCCCCTGCAAAGACGGCCTGCAAGCTTTGCATAAAACGTTTCTGATATTTTATCATCCACCCGCTGCATTTACAGCGATCTTAGCTGTTTCTTCAACGACTCTGCAAACATCTTTCGGCCGCACACCGTTAAATAATCTTTTCTCTGCCATAAAGTAGTAGGTTTCGGTCAGAATATCCTATAACCTCTCTCCACCGCCCTTTTTGCCTCAAGTTGACAATGCGATCTGATGTCGAAAAATGTCTGTTATAAATTCTGTTCTGTCCCGATGGAATAAAAAATTCCCACATTCCGCTCAAATCTATTTTTGATTTTGTTTCCCTTCTCCTTCATTCAACTTTCTGATTCATCCCCCTTGGCATCCCTACCAAGTGCCAACTCTAACCAAGCGGATTGCCCTCTTGGAACCGCCGCATTATCATAGTCCTCTAAAACAAAAATGCCGTCTGATGGTGGTCTGCGGATGATCCATCCGGCGGCGAAAATACAAAAGCCCACCAATATTTTTAACTCGCGCTCGATGGGTCATTGACATGCGAAAATGCGGTTTAATCCCGTGCTTCCGCCCTGACCGTAAATTTCTGCATCAGTGCCGCAATATCCGCTCGCTTCTTAATTCCATCCGACCGGACCTGATTATCACGCACTGGATCACGGATCTTTGACTGCGCAAAAAGCTGTTTTTCTGCGTCAGAATGAAAACGTCTCCTTTAAAAAACTGTTCCCACCAAATTGCCACTCGTCGAGTAACTGGTGTCGATCGCGATTACAAACTCGCGGATCTTTTTTACCTCCACGACTCTCAAAACGGCTCCATCAGCGGCATATTTCCATATAATTTCAATCCATAGGTATAGTAGTTTTAAGTCAAACTCCTCGGATCCGCCGATTTCCTCGCGCAGCACGGAAAAACGCTGCAAAATCGCCTCTTCTTCTGTCTTTTCCGCTGCCGCCTGCGCCAGAAATAAATCTTCGCCGTCCGTCGTCTCGCCGCCGCGCATCTCCTGTTCCATCTTCGTCTGCCTTGCGATCTTGTTCCACTGGTTCTGGTTTCTTACCGCCTGTTCCTGCTTGCCTGTCGTCCTCTTTTTCGACCAATAACAATGGTCATCGTGTAAATTCTTTTTGAGCAGAATCTTTTTGTTCAACTCTTCGTTCTCGTCATCCGGTATATCACTGCCGGAAATCATTTCTGCTGTTTCTGCTCTTTCAGCCTGTCTTACATCTGTTTCTCGTCAGCTTAAAATACGTTTTTGTACTCCGCCTGCATCTGGTCGATCGTGTATTCCACCGCAATATCACACGCTAAATGCCACGTTTCTCTGTCCCTGTTTCCGCCGATCCACAGATGGGAAAAAATGCAGTGTAATACCGTGTGCAGATATGCCTAAATACTGTGCATTTTCTCAAAAATCCCCGATCAGCCATTCCGGTGCCCACATAAAAAGATACGCACCGTCCGTCGCAAATGCCCGCAGATCTGGATCGGACTTTAACTGTAACTGCGATAATGCCAGTTTTAAATACCGCAGTTCCATGTATAATTCATGCCGTACAAATTCACGATCTTTGCCGACATCTCTTCCTGCCACTCTGACTCTGTCTGTATATGCGCCATTTGGGTTTCTCCTTTAAATTACAGTAAATTAACATTCTTTTACCACAGTTCATCAAATGAATATCGTTCTTTTTTCTGTTCTGTAAAGTATTTTCTCTGCAAATGCAAAAGTTCTGCCGTTCCCTCTGCCCACTCCATCCGGGAAGCCTGTTCTAATCCGGCTTTGACTGCCGCCTGTGTGATCCAGCCATTTTCACAGAAAAATGTGATCCGTTCCATGTTTTTTTGTCCTACAAGTTTGGGTATGATATATAATTCCTGCTCCCTTAAATGTGCCACATACCGCTCCTTCGCCTCATCCGTGAGACTGACCGGATAACGCAGCCGCAGGCTTAAAATGTGAAGCAGCGTATTTTCTTTTTCCTCCGCACATGCTTTCGGAAAAATCGTATCATACTGGCTTAAATCCGGGACTCCCTCCTTAAAACACTGCCTTGCCCGGAAGCCTTCTCCCTCGATACTCCGCCCAAAAATATGTGCCGGAGCGATCTCATCATAGCTCTCATAATATTCAGGATAAAAGACGGCTGTCTGCCCAGTTTTTCCTTGAAATGTCACTTCCATATCTGCAGAAATCCGGCTTAAGATCTGATTTGCCCCGCTGCGCTCCCCCACATCACAGCGTACCGTCAGAAAATGAAACTTTTACAGTTCATAAAAGCATCGCTTCCGATCTCTTCCAGATACTTTCCGGTCACAAGCATTTTCTAATGCGGTGCAGTTGTAAAATGCATAGTTTCCCACTTTGTGCATATTATCCGGCAGTGTCACCTTTTTAACCTGTCACCGCTAAGTTCCACGAGGCGTGTGTTCCAGTCTGCATCATCTGCCGGTATTTCCTGCCACTTTTTTCCCTCCGTGTCATAAATACAGACCGTGCACTCGTATTCTGACGGCAGGTGTTTCGACGCCGCAAAGCAGTAATCCCCCGCCTCCATGACTGCACGTCCGCCTATCGTCTCCGGCACGATGACGTCCTCTGACTCTCCAAATATCCTCAAAATCCTTATACTTTCCTCATCGATTTTGTTCCAGTAAAACTGATAATATGTCTGCATGGTACTCCTCATTTCTGTACTGTTCAATGCAATTAAGATCCTATACTTCCAGACAGCTGCGGATTGCATCCTCCACCAGCTGTTCCCCGATCACGATGATGACCTCCTGCCCCATTTTGATTGGTGAGATCACCAGATTCTTTTGGGTCGCATTGAGTTCGATCCACTGCTCTTTTTCATTCTTCATAAATCCCTTGACGCGGAATACATTTCCACAGGACTTGTCCGAGAACAATTTTTGTGCGGCTTCCTGTAATTTGACCTCCGTCAGGTGCATATTCATAAAATAGAGAGACTGAAATGTTTTCTCCTGTGTCAGATCCGGCTTGAGGTAGTTTTCCATGCGATAGCCACAGGATAACAGCTTTTTAAAGTCCTCATCCGTCAGCTTATCCCAGTCTTTTGCGAAAACTTTATCAAACTGTCTCTTACACCCGATTTTTTCCAGTGCACGGTTTAAATGGTCAACCGCATTTTTCTGATCCGGTTCTGTTGTCTCCTGTGTCTTACTAAGAATAATACACCCCTGCATTCGCTGCCTGCGACGCAAGCAGAAAATCTGCACCTTCCGGCAGGTTTTCTTCCAGATTCGAATCTAAGACGGTGATGACATTTCCGATCTGATACCAGCCGTCTAGCGGCTCCTCATGGAGCGTGTCAAAGAACTCGTCCACATCATAGATCCCGGATGGCTCCACGATCACGCGGTCATAACCGCACATTCCCATCGAGATCAGCTTGGTTTTAAAACGTCTCCGGTGCGTATCAGCATCACATCCGCCCGATATCATCTCAAGTTCACAGTTGTCCCCTTAGATCGCCAAGCAGCATCATGTCCACATTGACGGCTCCAAAATCATTTTCCAGTATTCCGATATTCTGCCCCTGCGTGATCAGATAAGAGGCATACTTCCTTAAAAACGTTGTTTTCCCGGAACCTAAAAAATCCGGTGATCAGATCTATTTTATCATTTTCACATTCTCCTTTTCAAATAATCTGCCACGAACTATCTCATAAGCTATAGTTTTTACATTAGTCCCAGCCGTGAAAAATTTTCTATAAAGCAGGCAGAGAATCCTGTAAACCAGGATTCTTTCTTATTCTGCCGCCCTTTTTTCTTTTGATTTTAACGCAGCTGCGTCATGCCGCCAACCAAAATTCCCTTATTGTCATGATAAATTCTCTCAAACTGTGTCATCGGCAGTGGATTTTCTCCCATGCCCGCCTCGACTGTATAGCCCGGTCTGTCATATTCCTCGATAAACCAGTCTTTGTATCCGGCATAGCCGAGGCACCCGGTGTTTCTTCCACCGCATAGCCACTCACACTGCCGAAATAATCTGCGATCTCTTTTTGACCTTGCCGGTTCATAATCAAGATATTTCCAGTAAATGACTTCACCCTGCGTGTGGTATGCAAGGATCAGTAAAAAATCATTCTCTTTTTGTCAGTTCATAGACTGCAACACTCTCCGGTGCCGTGAGCGGTGCTTTTCCGACGTAGTCCCGTGGTGCAGGTTTGTCATAGCCCTGAGAAAACTTGATCTGTTTTGCCATCTCCCAGCCCGCCGGAAACTGCAGATTTAAATCTACCCCGTCAATATTTGCCTTCCAGCCATCCGAAACGGGATCGACGGATAATCATCTGCGATCCGTTTTGCCCTGCGGTAATATACACCACTGTTTAACAGACCATTGACTAAATCCACCCCGTCCGGATTCACAAGCGGCACCATGCAGAGCCTGAATTCATCAAACAAAGTCCGCGCATCCACCGATTCCTGCCCCATGCCCGTCTGTCCGTCATTTTCCTCCCGGGCGGCCGATGAAAAGCAATGTTTCCGCCCGCCGCATAAGCCGCCGCGTACTCCTCTGCAAACGTTAAGAGCACCGGCGTTGTAATGCTCTCATTGGCATGATAAGATGCGCTGTAAAATACCTGCTTCTCACCGGTTCCAATCCAAAGACTGTGAATATCCTTTCCCATCACACTTTTTCCTATGACACCAGCCGACAAAAACGGATAGCGCACCACAAGCCCGTCTATGATCCACTGTGTTAAGACCGACGTATATTTTACCATCTGCGGAACCAACGGAAATCCGAGCGGAACCGCTAAAATGGCATCAACAACCAGATCATCCGGATCAATCAGCGGATTTGCCGTAAGGATTGCCTCCTCCGTTGTCCCATATCTGCGCGATAGTCCAAAAACCGTATCTCCTTTTTCAATCGTGTGCATACGGTATCCGGTCAGATATGGGTTTAATTTCTCCCATACCTCGCGATTTACTGTACATACATCCGTATTTCCGGTAAAATCCTTCAATGCCTGACAGGTGCGTTCCCCAAAATGCCGTCAATCCTGGTCGGATGTCCCGCTCTGGTGAGTGCAAGCTGTAAATATTCCACCCACACACCGCGGTCCCCTGAATCAAAAATTGCATAAATTCCCCTTTGTAGCATTCTTTCCACTATTATATGCACCTTTCCGGAAAGATTTTCTTTTTCTATTTTACAAAAAGCGATATTATCTAAGTTTACTGCACCGTTTTCCAGTCTGTCAAACACAAACCGGATACTTTTGATCTGTTCCTTATCAAATCCGTTTTCGTCTGCAAACTGATCTGCCGTGATATGTACCGTCTGAAGCTGCCTTTTATATTCATTTTTTCCCGGTAAGGTACTGAATCTTTGAAAGTTTTACCGGGAATGCCGGATAAAGGATCACAGAATCACTCACGGAACTGACTGCACAATTTCCATGGATATCTGTCAGCACCACAGAAAAATCCATCGGCTCACTCTCTGCTTCTTCCCTTAAATCCATGGCATCAAAACAGATTCCGCCCTCTCCCATCGCCATCGGCTCGTCCAATGCGATCTCATAATATGCTGCTTCTGTTTCCTTCCATTTCAGCCGCACCGCATGATTTTCTCTTTTTCCCATCGCGAATTCGGAATATGCTAATTCTTCCTCTGTCCACATCGTAAAATGTTCCGCAGATATACTGCCTCCCGGCGCAGTCTCTAAATCAGAGTCCTCCTCATAGTCGGTAATAAACGAAATATCCGAAGTCTCATATTGCTGTACATAAAGTGTTTTCGGCAGGTATGCGGCATACTTTGCATAATCTGTCAGGAAATCTGCATAGGTGTCATTTCCCTTCAAACTCTTATCTAAAAAAACAAGTGAAGCAATTTTAAGATTTCCTGCTGTTCTTCTGCCGTAATAAAATTCTTTACATTCAGCCACAGGAAAACGGTCTTCCGATATCATACTCTCCCATTCCGTATTGAATTGTCCGTGATTCGCACCGGCGATATAAAGCGAGGATGCAATGTAATACCCGTCTTTTGAAAATGAAACATTCTCATACTGCTCATTTCCAAGGAAAACGCTGATATCCTGGTCATTCGCTCCCTTGCAGCACCAGATAATCGATATCCGAAAGTTCCGTCTCATGTCCCGCCGGCAGATACTGGTTGACTGACGGTGCCACCGCGATGAGCGCCCGGATCTTGTAATGATAATCAAACATAAACATGCCATTGCTCGGATATGCATCATACTCATTGAAAAGATATGCATCCGCGATCATCTCACCGCCCCTCGAATGCCCCATCAATGCAATATTCTGTTCATCGAGCTTACCATAGATTGGCTGTGAATCATCCCCATTTTTCTTTAAAATCTCCCCGATATTTTCCAAAAGAAGAACCGCACGCGCATCATTTTCCCCACTTCTCTCGTTTAAAATATTTTCATCCACAGACACAAACACATAGCCATGTGATGCCAGATATTCTCCAAGATAATCATATCCCAGATACGACTCTGCCGTAATGCTGTGGTTGCCGTGCGCCATAAACACAACCGGACAGTTTTCTGCTTCTTTGGGAAACCAGATTTTCCCCGCGACCGGCGCATCTTTTCTGGTGTGTTTCGTAAAAAAACTCCGGTAGATTCTATGCCACTTTTTCTCTTTTGCCACATATGGACTTAGATCCACTGTGCCTGTTGTCATATCTGTTCCACCATCCGGACCATAGGTCACACAGGCAGGCGTATATTCTCCTCTGGCACAGTAATCCGCAAATCCAGCCACTTCATCCGCCTGTGTCACATAAATGTTGTTCTTAAGATAATCCGAAATATAATCATCCAAAAATCCCTGTCCAAACAAAAATGCCAGAAACACACACCATATAACACAGCCGAGTACAAAATGGATTCCGCCAATCAGTGTATGCCGCCGTTTTACCAGCCATGCCCAGATAAATCTTCCGCTAACAGCAATAAAATATAAAGGAATGTAGAAAAAAAAGTGCTGACCATATGTTCATTGCCAACACTTCCATATACACAACAGCAGACAAATATCAAAAATCCCACAATCCCATACAGAATATTTCCGATATTGCGATGCCAGATGCGGTCACAAAAACGCGAAAGCAGACATACTGCCACCATGAGCAGCATATCACCTAAGAACACTCCTCCAGCAAAAAAAATCAGTTTCGTCCCAAAATATTCGGATGCCAGTGCACCGCAGAAAAATCCTGTGATCACCAGCACCACCAATTTCATTCCCCATCCGGTATCTTTCAGATTCAACCGGCATGCCCTGCCATATTCACGCAGTCTGCCGCATAAAAATTTTCTCATCTGTCAATTATCCCTGCTTACTTTTTTCTCCGCTTTTCCTCATACATCAGCTTCTCTGCCTGTTTTATATAGCTGCCAAGCACATCTTCCTCTCCAGGCTGCGCGACAACGGCACCAATACTGGCACTTAATTGAAACGGCAGCTGCATTTTTTCCTGTACTTCACTTAATTCTGCCCTGATCTTTTGTGCTAACAGTCTGCCTGTCATCTCATCTTTTGCCCCTCTAGCACAATAAATTCATCACCGCCGGTCTGCGCTGCAATCGCATCCGCAGCACAATATTTTAACATTGCTTTTGCAATAGAAACGATTGCAAAATCACCATATTCATGTCCATAGGTATCATTAATATATTTCAGGCGGTCTAAGTCAATAAACATTACCAATACCGGTACTTTTTTCTCTTTCATAATAGAAAAATAGCTTACCGACAGCTTCTGGTATCCCATGCGGTTATATAATCCTGTCATGGAATCTTTGACAGAAAGATCTGACAGAACCTGGTTCATGTATTCTAACTTTTCTTTTTATGGAGATTTTCCATCGCATTTGTCAGTGTCTTTACCACCTGGAACAGATACTGTTTTTCCATCAGATAAACTGCATTTTCAATGACAAAATATCCAACCGTATGGTTTCTGAAATGCATCGGAAGAAATAAAAAAATCTGTTCCACCCTTGTGCGGTTCAAAAAAGGAAAAATACCTTCAATCTCCATCCGGTCTGTATCTAACATTCTGCCATTTTTATATGCAAACTTTACCTGCATACATTTCGGATACCCCTCTACATGAAAATCGTCCTCATCAAAAAAACTAAGACTCCAGTGTAATTTTACCTGTTCCTTATATACATCCATATGTGAATCAAGGATCAGATACATTGCGTCACATTTTAAAGACGGGATACATTGTGGAATACAATACATCATCTCACGCACCGTATTACATTTGAGCAGCTCGTATTCTAGAGAAAACACTTCATCCTCAAACCGTGCTGTCTCAATTCCATACATGATCTGTCCCTTAAGATAAGCCGACTGATCCGGCACTTCTCCCGGCATACAGCCACAGCTGTCCCAGAAAATGCCTTCTGTATCTGTATAATAAAACCGATCCGGTTTTTCCCTTTCCAGATACGCAGGAATAAATCTGCACATGCAATCCCCCACATTTTCCCGGATATGACTGATTGTCGAAATCCTTGGTGCATAACATGCCGCTTTATCAAAATTGTCAAAACCGGTCACGCAGAAATCTTTCGGAACCTGATATCCATGTGCCGCTGCCGCCTCACATACGCCAACCGCAATATTGTCATTCGCACAGATGACCGCCTGCGGCAGTGCATCATGTGTTTCTAACAGTTTTTCAAATCCGTTGACTCCGCACTGATATTCAAAGCTCTCACAATAAAAATCAGACTCCGAATATGTAAGCTGCTTTTCATCCATATATGCCCTTAAGGCAGCAATTCTTTTTACATTCTCATAATTATCTTCCGGGCCCATGACAAACCAGTATTTTTTACATCCGTGTTTCTCATAAAGGTGTTCAATCATCATCCGCATTGCTTTTTCATTGTTGATTCCGACATAATAAAAATCTTCAATCTCATTTGCAATGGAAATGACCGGTACACCGGACTCTTTTGCCCGCCGTATCACATCTTCCCACACCTCCGGATAGCCAATGTTATTGAGATCAAGAATGATTCCGTCAAACTCACGCAGATCCGGAAGCCGGTATATATTATACTCACCGGTATTATACTCCTCATCGCAGCTCCATCCGCCCGAACTGTTAAAGATGTACAGACTCACTTCCTCGCCGGTCTGTCTGATTCTCTGAAGAATTCCTGCCGGCCATGCAAAAAAGTAAACCACCTTTTCCAGCCATCCATAATCAGTGCAATTTATCGATCTTGATCACATCATCCTGCTCAACGAATAATGGAACATATACAGTTGCACCAGTCTCAACAACTGCCGGTTTTGTAGCACCTGTTGCTGTATCGCCTTTGAATCCTGGCTCTGTATCAGTAATTCTTAACTCTACGAACAGAGGTGGCTCTACTGCGAATACGCTTCCGTTGTGGGAGCACATTTTAACCATTTCGTTCTCTTTTACGAACTTTAAGCGCATCACCGATATCGTCTTTGGATAAAGCGATCTGGTCATATGTCTCAACATCCATGAAGTAGAATAAATCACCATCTGCATACAGATACTGATAATCTTTTCTGTCAATACGTGCCTGTGGGCATTTCTCTGTAGGACGGAATGTTTTCTCAACAACACCGCCACTCTTAATATTCTTTAACTTAGTTCTAACAAACGCTGCACCCTTACCTGGTTTAACATGCTGGAATTCGATGATCTGGTAAATGTTGCCTTCTAATTCGATAGTGATACCATTTCTGAAATCTCCTGCTGAAATCATGTAACTTCCTCCTTAAGCATACGTTCGAGTTGTACTCTCTGATTTTTCTATTGTATAATAAATGCCACCGAATGCAATAATGTTTGCATTATTATGCTCTTTGACAAGTCTTGCAGTTGCACAGTCAGAACATACAGCCGCACGTACTCCCTTTACTTTATTCGCAGCAATCGAAATACCAACTCCGGTTCCGCAGATCAGCACTCCGCAGTCTGCCTCCCCTGCCACAACAGCACGTCCGACTTTTTCACCGTACTCCGGATAATTGCAGCTGTCTGTACCGTCTGTTCCAAAATTAATGACCTCATGACCTAATTCTTTCAAATAGTCCATGATGACAAATTTTAACTCTGTTGCTGCATGATCATTTCCAATCGCAATTTTCATTTTTTTCCCCATTTCTTTTTCTATTTTATTTACTCTTAAATGAGCATTTTATCCATAACAAAAGCGCTGCCCAAAAAATATGCTGTCTATTGTTTTCTTTATTTTTTCCAGATCTCTTCTGTAGAAATACAGCACGATCTTTTCCAGATACCGTTTTAACACGATCTGTATCTCCTCTTTGGGATGAATCGGTTTTACCAGGATCGAGCGGATACCGGCACGCTTTGCACCATATACATCCGTAAAGATCTGATCTCCGACAAAAATGGTATTGCCGGTATCTGTCCCCAGTTTCTCCATCGCCTTTTTATAATTTGCCGGATTCGGTTTGCCCGCCTTATAGATATAAGAAACATTGACTGCATCATTAAACATTTTCACACGCGGTTCCTTGTTGTTTGACAACAGCATACACGCAAATCCCAGTTCTTTTAAATGTGCAAACAGTGCACATGCATCGCTCATCCGCCGGTGCCCATGCCGCACCAGTGTGTTGTCTATATCAAAAATCACACCGCGATACCCCTGTGCATACAATTCATCAAAATCTATCTCGTAGGTCGTATCCAGATACTCATCCGGATAGAACTTTTCCATCATATTTTCTTATCCTCATTTTCATACAAATTTGGGTTTGTATGTATATTTTTATTTGCCTGCAAATTTGGTCTGCATACATATTTTTTCATGTAAATTTTCATACAAAGTACAGTGTACTATACTTTCAAAAAAATATCCAGTAAAAAGAGAATCACCCACAGGCAATCCCCTTTCCATCATCAATGTTCTGTTTACAATGAGAAATTCTCATTCGGACGAATATATAATAATCCGGTCTGGCTCATACGCTCTCCAACAAAAAACTGATACTGCTGTAACACCTGATCCTTCTTCATATCGGAGATAGCTTTCTCAACATCCAGACTCGTAATATCGCTCGCGATTCCTTTCAGATCATACTCTGCATCCGGCTGATATTGTTTCGCATACTCTGTGGCACCATGATCCGGCTTGTTATCCCTCTCACTCTCTGTAACCTCAGCCACACGGGTATCTTCCCCCGCCGTATCTATGGCATTTGGTACACTTTCCTCCTGAATCTGAGTATTCTTTATGGTATTGTAATCATAAAACCCCGCCTGTATACGGATACCTGAAATATTCATACCACCCAATCCCAATAAATCCTCTCAAAGTCTGAGTGGATCTTTCCGGCTGCTCCAGGTGCCTTTGTTCCCTTCTTGATGGTCCAGGCTCTTGACTCAGTCTCGCCGGCAGTCAGATAACTGATAAGACCAAGAAGTGAGTAACTTGCCTTGATAAGCTTGTCAAGACCAGACTCTTTAACTCCGAGATCCTCGAGGAACATCTTCTTCTCCTCATCATCAAGCTCTGCAAGCTCCTGCTCTATCTGTGCACATACTACAAATACCTCTGCATCGAAGTCCTTTGCGTATTCCTTTACCTTCTGTACATTTTCATTCGATGCGCCGTCATCTGCTATGTCATCCTCACCTACATTTGCTGCAAATATAACAGGCTTCCATGTGAGAAGGTTGTACTCCTCTATCCATGCCTGCTCGTCCTCATCTGTGACCTCGATGGTCTTTGCAAGCTTGCCATCCTCAAGATGAGCCTTGATCCTCTGCTGGAAGTCAAGCTCCTTCGCAAGCATCTTGTCGTTTCTCGCGCCTCTGATGGTCTTGGCGATCCTTCTGTCAAGCACCTCTATATCTGAGAAGATCAGCTCCAGATTGATGGTCTCTATATCTCTGATTGGATCTACGGAACCGTCAACATGGATGACATTTGTATATATGACAAATAGTATATTAACATGGCTAGTGCTAATATTCAAGAAAAAATCCTCCCCGCCATAGGGTAAATGAAATGACCCAGAAGCATATTTCTTGGTCATCATTTATGGAAAAGGTGACCTTGCCGTTATGAGCATTGAAGCCTACGAAGAATTAACCAGTCACTTTGAATTATATAGCCAGATTAAAGAGGGTATGAATGATATTGCCTCTGACAACACACGACCATTCTCTGAAGCAATGGCTGATATTCGGAGCAAACGTCGCAGATGAGTTATAGCATCCACATCACAGCTACCGCAGAACGTGATATCCTGCGTGCCGCTGACTACATCAAATTTACACTGAAGAACCCCACCGCAGCCGAGCATCTGCTTGATGCAGCTACAAACAAATCAACTCACTCTCGGATATGCCCGAAAAATATTATCTTGTAGATGACCCCGTTCTGGCGAGTTGTGAAATTCGTTTTATTATAATCAATAATTACCTTGCCTTTTACACTATTGATAAAGAAAAGCAAACGGTAATTGTTATACGATTTCTATATCAGAAAAGCAACTGAACTCCATTCTTCGTCAGAGTTTTTCCCTTGCTGCACCTGTAAGCCCGATATACCTGTAAAGCAGAAGAACCAATCCTCCGCTGACTACCACACTGGCTGCCGAAAACAATAACTGTTTTGCAAAAAGACGGAACCCGCCATAAAAAATTGGCTGATTCCGTCTTTTTCTATGATTCATCCGCCATTGCCGCATCATCCCGCGATTCAATGACGATCAATATTCCATTTTCAAATGTAATTTCTGCCTGTTCTTCAGTTATCTCATTACTCACACCAATTGAACAGAAACCCTTTAAGCAATAATCGGCAAGCGGATATTTAAATCCCGCAAGATACAGATGCTCTACCTGCGCGGTATACGGAATCAGGGAAACATATTTTCCAAACTGTTCCTCTTTTTAGTACCATGCCGTGATCTGTCATACGGATACGGTTATTTGCATCCAGCAGTTCAATTTCAACTCCCAGCTCTAACCCTATGCCCAGAAGTTCAATATTCCCCAGCACATGATCTAACCTTGAACCGGTACCACCAAACACAGTGATGCACTCCGCTCCCATGGAAATTGCAAGACGCAGCGCAAATTCTGTATCTGTGTCATCCTTTGAGGATTCAATCTGTGCCAGACGATCCCTTCTTTTTCTGAAACCATTCCAGTGTCTCTTTGCTTACCGAATCAAAATCGCCGATAATGACCTGTGGAACAATTTCATTTCTCCGCAAAATTCCATACCGGAATCTGCAGCGATCACTGTTTTTCAGCAAAGCCTTTTTAAAACCTCTATCGCAAATGCATCTTCAATTTTTCCACCCGCTATGATAAAAAATGTTTCATCCATCGGCTCCCATCATTCATTAATAATATTTAAGAAACGAATCGTATTCTCGGTCACATCCCCGGAAAAAATTGCACTGCCAGCAACAATAATATTTGCTCCTGCATCCATCAATTCTTCCACGTTTGACAGATTTACGCCGCCATCTACTTCAATGTCCGTTTTTAATCCCTTCTCATCCACGATTTTTCTTAATTCACGGACTTTCTCCACCGTATAGGGAATCAGTTTCTGTCCTCCGAATCCCGGATTTACCGTCATAACAAGAACCATATCCACTTTTTCAAGGACACATCGGATATTGCAGAAACTGGTGTTGCAGGATTGATGGCAACACCTGCTAAAAGTCCTTTTTCTTTGATTTTTTCAATGTACGGTCAAGATGTCTGCAGCTCTCTGCATGAACAGTGATAAGATCTGCACCAGCCTCGGCAAACTCATCTATATAGCGAATCGGTTCCTCAATCATCAGATGGACATCAAAAATACGGTCTGTACATGCTCTTATAGCACGGATGAACGGCATTCCAAATGAAATACTCGGAACAAACATTCCATCCATAACATCAATATGGACATACTTCCCCCTGGCTTCATCAAGCTCTTTTATCTGTTCTCCAAGACGGCTGAAATCAGCCGATAATATAGATGGCGATAAACAGTTCATTTTTTCTCCGTAATCTTAGTCATTTATTTTAATACTTTCGGCAGCCTTTAATTCCTCATACAGCAATTTATAGTTTTCATACCGCAGCAAACTGATACTTCCTTCTTCTAACCCCTGTCTTACACCGCAGTCCGGCTCACTGATATGATTACATCCCTGAAATCTGCAATATGGTTCCCATTTCCGGAATTCCGGATAAAACCCTTTAAGTCTTCTTTTCCATTCCCGGAATGTAAAGTGTGGAGAATCCCGGTGTATCCATAATATAAGTATCCCCGCCGATCGGTATGATTTCAGAATGTCGTGTGGTATGTCTTCCGCGCTCGATCTTGCGGCTGATTCCCCGTCTGCATGGTGATGTTCGGCTTGCAGGCGGTTCACAAGAGAAGATTTGCCAACTCCCGATGGTCCTGCCACCGCCGCTGTTTTTCCTTTCAAAAGTTCTAACAGCGCGTCCACACCTCCTCTGTCTTTGCACTGACATAGAGTGTCCGGTAGCCGCACGCCGCATAGATGTCTGCAAACGCATGCAGTTCCTCCTCCGTAACCAGATCTGTTTTGTTAAAACAGATTGCAACCGGTACATTCTGATATTCCATCATAACAAAAACGGTCCAGCAGATTAAAATTTGGCTGTGGTTTTGCCGCCGCAAAAATGATCAGCGCAAGATCGATATTTGCAACCGCAGGACGAATCAGCTCATTTTCCCTCGGCAGGACCTTTTCAATATTTCCTTTTTTATGTTCCTCATCTAACACAGCAATCTCGACATTGTCCCCCACCAGTGGCTTGATGTTCTGGTTTCGGAATACGCCTTTTGCCTTGCACTCATAAATTCCGGATCCCGCTACATGAATGTAGTAGAATCCGGAAATTCCCTTTGATAATTTTTCCCTGCATAAATCTTCCTATTGTCTTTATTCTCCTGGAACTGTACATCAATCGTCTGGTCTTTTTAAATCATTTCCATTTAAGTCCAGCCAGGTAACTACGATTTTACCACTGTCCGAAAGAACTACCGGTCTTTGTCAGATCAGTCCGCCAGTACCAAAATCTGCAATCGTTTTCCGTACCAGGTCTGTAAAACATTGCCCTGATCATCATATAAAACAATGTTGCACCGGAGATATTCGATGTATCTGATGGAAGCTGCAGGTGACATTCAGCTTATAAGTCTTTGTGGTGATCTCTTGCCGGTTCCGGTCCAAGACTGACTGTGATCGTGATGGATGTATCTGATCTGTACAATGTGTTCCGGATGCTACACTGTCCGAAATTACCTTCCGGCATCCGTATCACTGTATTTTGTGTCACCGTTGAAACATTAAACTGTGATAAAAAGTCGCCTGTTCCTCTGACTTATAGCTTGTCGAACATCAGGTACTGTAATAGACTTCTCTCCAAGGCTGATCTCAATCGTGTGATCGTATCGCCCTCTTTTCCCTTGGTATCCCCATTTGGTGTCTGGGAAATTACATATCCTTCCGACGGAACATCAGGAACTGTAGGAAGTTGTCTTTGGACCTGAAATCCCTTTGCCGTCAATGCCGCACTGGCATCAGTTTCACTCTGTCCCAACAACGTTTGGTATTTCGACCGTATTCTCACTGGTTCCGGCGGCAGATCCGCTGCTGATGATAATCGATCGTTGTATTCTTTTCAACAGTCTTACCATCTGCCGTTCCGGATCCTGGCTTATGATCTGTCCCTTTCTACGGTATCAGAGGATGCGGTTCCAGCCTGTCTGATGCCGAGTCCGGTTCCGTTTAACTCCTGTTTTGCCTGATCCATGGTTTTTCCTGTCCTCCTGTAGGTACTACTACACCGTCCTTGATCTGGCTGTACTCTGACTGTCTCCCGTCTGTGTTTCCGTTTTTGTTGTTTCTGTATTCGAAGAATTGTTCTTGTTAGAATACCCCCGGCTAACGTAATTTCTTTGATCTGCTTTAATTCTTCCCCACTGATGACCTTGGTCTTTCCATTTCCAAAGCGGAGCAATCACAACAAAATCCTCATCCGGATGTACCAGCGATCTGCGCAGAATCTGCCAGCAAAGCTCATGGACTCTGGTAACGGCGGTCCGCATTCTTCTGTGTACATTTTAAATAATCTTCTCCATGCTGATTGGCAGATTTGGTGCATACACACTTGGAGGTACTATCTCTTCCTGCAGATGCTGGATTGCAACGGCAACTGTTGTATCTCCGTCAAACGGAACACGTCCTGTCACCATCTCATACATCACGATACCCAGAGAATAGATATCGCTTCTTCCGTCTACAAACCCGTTTCTCGCCTGCTCCGGAGAAGAATAATGAACCGATCCCATCACATCCGAGCTGACGGTATTTGATGTTGCTGCCCGCGCAATACCAAAATCTGTTACTTTGACTTTTCCCTCAGTGGAGATCATGATATTCTGCGGTTTGATATCACGATGGATGATCTGTTTGTTGTGGGCAGCTTCAATACCTCTTGCTACCTGAATGGCAATACTGACGGCTTCCTTAAAGAGATAACTGTCCTTTCTTTTCAATGTATGTCTTAAGTGTGATTCCCTCAACATATTCCATGACGATATAATGAAGCCCCTCTTCGCTTCCTACATCATAGATATTTACAATATTTGGATGCTCCAGCCCTGCTGCTGACTGTGCCTCCGTGCGAAATTTTGCTACAAATCCACGATCTTCCGAAAATTCCGGTTTTAATACTTTTATTGCCACAAAACGGCCAAGCACATGATCCTTTGCTTTATAAACATCGGACATCCCGCCTGCACCAATCTTACTTACGATTTCATAGCGATCTGCTAAATACGTCCCAACTGTTAACATTCTTTCACCTCATCAAGAAAATGGTTCTATAATCATTACTGTAATATTGTCCTTTTCCACCGTTGTCATTTGCAGTTTTTACAAGAAGTTTCCGGCGCGTTCCTCAATGGAAGCATCCCGCAGAATAATACTGGATTTCTATATCGTCTTCCACCATATTCGTGAGTCCGTCCGTACAGATTAAGATGTGGTCCTTTCTTTAACCACTTCAAAAAAAATCTGCCTCTACCTTCTTCCCCTGCACCGACTGCGCGGGTGATAATATTTTTGTCCGGGTGATCTTTCGCATCTTGCACCTACTTCACCGATCCGACCATCTCTGCCACAAGAGAATGATCCCTCGTGATCTGCCGGATGCCATCCGTACCGATGATATACAGTCTGCTGTCTCCGACATTTGCGGCATAGAGTGTATTCCCGATCACGTTGCAGCAACGATCGTTGTACCCATTCCATTTTGGCCGGATCTGCCTGTGCCTCTGTCAAAAAGCAGACTGTTCGTCATGGAAATCAGCACTCTTCATAATCGCCACCGGTTCTTTTCCCGATTTACCAATCAGTTCCACAAGTTTCTCAACTGTAAACCTGGAAGCATAATCACCTGCCGTGACCACCCATTCCATCCGCTACTAAAAAATTCGGCAGATTTCCACAGCAGTCTCTGACGTATACATGTAATCCTGATTCATTTCCCGTCGCTGTCCGATATGCGTCATGGAAAACGTCTTCATCTTCTCTACTTCCTACCTTTCTGCATGGCTGATATAACGTTTGCGCAGCTGTCCGCATGCACCGTCAATATCCCGGCCCATTTCCGCTTCTAATTGTAACGTTAATCGCATTTTTTCAAGCCTATTTTTAAAATTAAAATTGCTTCATGATCCGGCTGCACATATGAACGCTCTTTGATCGGATTGACCGGGATCAGGTTTACATGACAATTCATGCCATGAATCAGGTCTGCAAGCCTTCTTACATCCTCATCGGTATCATTGACACCACCGACTAAACTATATTCAAATGTGACACGCCTTCCTGTCTGTTCAAAATAATAACGACATGCCTCAATTACTTCATGTATCTCATATTTATTGGCAACCGGCATCAGTTCAAGTCTCTTTTCCTGCGAAGATGCATGCAGCGAAAGTGCCAGCGTGATCTGCAGTTTTTTATCCGCCAGTTCCCGCATTTTCGGAACAATACCGCATGTCGATACCGTCACATTCCGCTGGCTGATATTCAGTCCATTTTCATCCGTCAGAAGTTCGATAAACTTCAGCAGATTATCAAAATTATCCATCGGTTCTCCGGTTCCCCATCACAACAACATTTGCAACCCTCTCCCCGGTATCTCTTGTGATCCGGTATATCTGGTCTAACATCTCTGACGGCGTCAGTCCCCGCACCAGTCCGTCTAACGTGGATGCACAGAAACGGCAGCCCATCCGGCAGCCGACCTGCGAAGAAATGCAGACTGAATTGCCATGTTTATATCGCATCAGAACGCTCTCGATCACGTTTCCATCATCTAATGCAAACAGATATTTTCTGGTACCGTCTATCTTTGAGATCTGTACCGCCTCCTGCTTTAAACTTACAAAGCGGCATTCATTTTTCAGTTTTTCCTGAAGGGATTTTGACAGATTTGTCATTTCATCGAAAGATGCTGCCTGTTTTTCATGCATCCACTGATACAGCTGTTTGGCACGAAACGGTTTTTCCCCGATAGATTCCATATATGATTTTAGTTCTTCCAGATTCATGGATTTGATATCTGTTTTTTCCTGCTGCATAATTTCCTCTTTTCCATTTTCTTTCCGGGTGGCTATGAGATACGTCTTAATCTGGCGTAGAAAAATCCATCTCCCACCTGTGTTCCCGGATAAATCTGTTCCATATCAAGCAGTTCAAATTCAGGATGTTTTCCTAAAACCACGCGACATTCTCCTGATTTTCTCCCGGGTTGATCGTACAGGTAGAATATACCATGATCCCGTCCTTTTTGCACATAAGAACAGACCGTATCTAGAATCCGACGCTGAAGTGCTTCTAACTCTTCCTGCTGCCCCGGCTCATTTTATAGCGGATGTCTGTCTTTTTGCGCAAAACCCCAGACCGGAGCATGGCAGATCTGCGACCAGCACGTCCGCTGTATCTTCTGCACTCTCGTCCGGCACCGTGGCATCCCACACTTTTGTCGTCATATTTTTTATCTGGTAACGGCTGATATTTTCCTCGATCAGTCCGGTCTTATACCCTGTCAGGTCACGCGACTCCACACTTCCGGTGCCGTCCAGCATCTCCGCAAGATGAATGCTCTTGCCTCCGGGAGCCGCACAGACATCGATCACATGTGCGCTTTTCTCCGGTGCTGCGGCCTCAGCCACCATCATGGAACTGATATCCTGCACATAAAAAAGACCGTCCTGAAATGATGGAAGTGCCATCAGATGATCAAAACCTGAAATTGCAAATGCATAGTGATATGCATCCGTATATGGCAGTCCGGCATAAGAAAAGTTCTTCTAACGTCTGCACCGTCACGCCTTCGGCTTTTAACTGTTCCTTTAACGCATCCGGCGTAATTTTGGTCACATTGGTACGGATCGTAATCGGTGCTTCCTTTGAAAAAGCATCTAAAATTGCCTTTGTCTGCTCCATGCCATAGGCGTTAAGCCATTCTTCCACAATCCACTCCGGCATGGAATAACGCACACTTAACGCCAGAACCGGCTCCTTTTTCTTCACCCGGATACCGGATGGAACCACTGTTCTTGCAATATTTCGAAGCACTCCGTTCACAAAACCGCTCAGTGTGGAAAAACCGCTTTTTCTTGCCAGTTTTACCGCCTCATTGCAGGCTGCCGAATCCGGTACGGAATCCATATACTGTATCTGATACACACCCATTCTTAAAATATTGCGGATGACCGGTTTCATTTTTTTCACTTTCACTTTTGAGAACTGGTCGATCACATAATCAAGTTCGATCATGTGCTGGATCGTTCCCTCCACCAGTCTTGTCAGAAAACGCCCGCTCATATTTTTCCATATACTGATATTTTTCGAGCACGGCACGGAGCACCTGATTGCTGTATGCCCCATGTTCCGTCACCTCAAGCAGAACATCAAGTGCAAGTCTTCTTGTATTTACGGTATCAGTCATCACGATTACGTCCTCCAAATAAAAAGAACCAGCCTTAACAGCTGTAAGATTGCTGCCGCAGCACTTGCAACATAGGTCAATGCCGCAGCCTTCAATACTTTTCTGGTATAAGGCAGTTCACTGTCTGATAAAATTCCCTGCTCACCTAAAATATGGAGTGCCCGGCGTGAAGCATTAAACTCTACCGGAAGAGTGACAAGCTGGAATAATACTGCAAATGAAAAACATAAGATTCCAAGATTGATCAGCATTGCACCGGTTGAGCGGTTAAAAAACAGACCGATCAGAATTAACGGCCATGCAAGTGTAGATCCAATGTTTGCAACCGGAACGATCGCCGTGCGGAGTGTCAGAGGCACATAGTTTTTCTGATGCTGGATCGCATGTCCACATTCGTGCGCTGCAACACCGATCGCTGCGACAGAATTGCTTCCGTATACGGAGTCAGACAGATTCAGTGTCTTTTTTTGACGGATTGTAGTGATCGGTCAGACTTCCCGATATATGGCAGACCGTCACATCATAGATACCGGCTGAATTTAAAATACGTTCCGCCGCCTGTCCCCGGTCATACCGCTCATACTGCGGTACTGGGAATATTTATTGAAAGTACTCTTTACTCTTGCAGATGCGATCAGGCAGATCACTGCGCCGATCAGAACCAAAACATAAGTCGGATCAAAACCATAATAGTAATAAGGCATATCAGGTTACCTCCATTCATTAACCACGTGTAAAATAAGTTCCCTCTTCCACCGTATAGCCATTTAAAAAAAATGCATCCGTGGTCATACGTTTTTTTCCTTCTAACTGTACCTCAAGAAGTCTAAGACACCGTCTCCTGTCTGTACCAGAAAACTTCCCTTTTCCGCTTTTATGATGCATCCCGGAGCCGCTTTCTTTTCATCCGGCAGCACATTTGCCCTCCATATCTTAAGTGTCTTTCCGTCAAGTCTCGTATATGCACTTGGCCACGGATTTAAACCGCGGATCAGACATTCGATCTCTTTCGCACTCTTCGTCCAGTCAATACTTCCCAACTCTTTATGGATCTTTGCTGTATGTGGGCTTTACTGTTATCCTGTGGTGTGTAAACAGCCGTTCCATTTTCGATTGCTTCGATTGTCTTTACGCAGAGTTCTGCTCCAACCTCTGCAAGGCGGTCAAATAAACTTCCACCTGTCTCATCCGGCCGGATCTCCACTTTTTCTTCTAAATGATATCTCCCGTATCAACACCTTCGTCCATGCGCTGTGTGGACACTCCGGTATACGGATCGCCGTTGATGACAGCCCACTGGATCGGTGCTGCGCCACGATATTTTGGCAGTAGCGATGCATGTACATTCACACATCCATATTTTGGCATGTCTAACACTGCCTTTGGATAATCTGTCCAAAAGCCACCACGATCATGATATCTGCATGGAACGATTTCAGATACTTCGATACATGCGCTGTCCCTGACCGCTCCGGCTGATAGACTCAATGCCGTGTGCGATGGCACATTCCTTCACCGGCGTATATTTTAATGCCTTACTTCTTCCCACCGCTTTATCCGGCTGCGAAACGACCAGCACAACCTCATGACCGGCTTTATGATCTCTTCTAATGTCCCCACCGAAAATCCGGTGTTCCCATGAAAATTACTCTCATTGTTTATTCCTCCGGATCATCATAAGTTACATCATGTAACGGTCCTTCTACGATCTCCGTGTGTACATATGTCCGTCAAGGTGGTCTAACTCATGACAGATTGCACGTGCCATAAGACTCGGTCCCCCTCGATCTCATATTCTTCCATATTTTCATCAAACGCGTGTGCCTTCACATAATTCGGTCTTGTAACGGTACCTGCTTTTCCCGGAAGACTTAAACAGCCCTCATCCCCGGTCTGCTCGCCTGATTTTCCAGAATCACCGGATTGATCATAACAACCGGGCCTTCCCCGATATCGATGACTACGATTCTTTTTAAAACACCGACCTGTGGTCCTGCAAGTCCGACTCCGTTTGCCTCATACATGGTATCAAGCATATCGTCGATCAGTTCTTTGATCTTTGGTGTCATTTCGGTGATTTCTCTGCATTTTTTGGTAAGTACAGGATCTCCCTGTATTCTGATTGTTCTAAGTGCCATTTTTTTTATCCTCCATTTTGTATTTTACAATTTTAAAATCCGTTGACCGGGTTAAAGTCAAATCCTACTGCTACATTCTGAAATACAGACGGTTGTCTTTTATAAAAAGCTTCCAGACCATCTTTCAATATGACAAGTGTCTGATACTCTCGGGTTTTCACATAGATCACTTTGCCGGTAGACATCGGAAATTTTGCAACCGGTGCATCTGACGGCCCGATTGAAAAATCTTTTCACTGTTTTTCTCTCACTATCTCGATCGATTTTCCCCATCAATGCTACCGCCGCCTCACTTGCTGCCGCCTCGTTTTTCGACGCGCACAAAATATAAAGCATGTTCCACCGGCGGATACCGCATCATTTTGCTGGTACTCGATCTCCTGCCCGTAAAAAGCCTCATAGTTCTGCTCTTTGCAGTCGTGATACTGTAATGATCCGGATCATACGTCTGTATGATGACATTGCCGGGAATGTCACCTCTGCCGGCACGTCCTGCCGCCTGCGTCAGGAGCTGGAAAGTCCGCTCTGACGCACGATAGTCACTGATATAAAGTGAAAGGTCTGCCGCAGCACACCCACTAACGTAACCCCGGAAAATCATGTCCTTTACGATCATCTGTGTACCGATCAGTATATCTGCCTCGTGATTTGAAAATGCAGATAATATCTGCTCATACCCATCTTTGGTTCTGGTGGTATCCATATCCATCCGGAGCACACGCGCCTGGAAAACGCGCCTTTACCACCTGTTCTATTTTCTGCGTGCCCGCCTTAAAACCACTGATATACTTTAGAGCCACAGACCGGACACAAACCGGGCTGTATCGTCGTATATCCGCAGTAATGGCAGACTAGACGTGTCGCCGCGCCGCTTCCATGCTGGCTCAGTGAAACATCGCAATGCGGACATTTTATCACATGACCGCAGGCTCTGCAAGAGACAAAGCCTGCCATACCGCGCCGGTTGATAAAAAGCATCGTCTGTTCTCCCTTTTTCAGACGGTCCTCCATCAGCTCACTCAGACGGTCACTTAAGATCGAGCGGTTGCCCCTCCTTAACTCCTCGCGCAGGTCGATGATCTCACACAAAGGCATGGGGCGCTTTTGTACCCTGTGTTTTAATTCCAACAGGCAGTACTCGTCATTTTCTGCCTTATAATAACTCTCAAGGGAAGGCGTCGCGGAGCCCAGCACCACGACCGCATCTGTCATTTTTGCCCGCTGTATTGCGGTTTCTCTCGCGTGATATCTTGGCACGGTCTCACTCTTATAGGAAGCCTCATGCTCCTCGTCTATGATGATGATCCCCAGCGCCGGAAATGGTGTAAAAAGTGCCGAACGTGGTCCGATCATCACAGAAATTTCTCCGTTTTTGCGCGTTCAAACTGGTCATACCGCTCCCCGGCCGAAAGTTTTGAATTGATGATGGATACCTGTGCACCAAAACGGTTGTAAAAACGCCGCACCGTCTGATAGGTCAGCGCAATCTCCGGGATCAGAACGATTGCCTGTTTTCCCTGCGCAAGCACATGTGCAATCAGTTCCATGTAGACTTCCGTCTTTCCGCTTCCGGTGACACCCTTGATCAGGTAAGTTTTCCGCTCGCCTGCATCGTACTCCATCGTAATTTTCGAGACGACATTCTGCTGCTCCTCATTCAGCTTCTTTTGTTCCCCGCCCGGATCAAGACCGCCGACCGGATTGCGGTATGCGGTCTTACGCACCACTTTTACGATACCGGCTTCCTCCATCGCACGAATCACGGACGCGGAAACAGACATCTGCTGCGTTGCCGTCTCCCACTCTAACTCCCGCTGTTCTAACAATGCCACAAGAAGTTTTGCCCTTGCCGTTTTATGCTTTCTCTCGCATTCCGCAAAAGCTCATTTTTCGCTTCGACCGGATGCAGTGCAAGTCTTATCGTTTTCTGTTCTTTTGCCTTCTTTTTTCTTTGACCGGCAGTACTGTCTTTAAGGCATGATTCATGGTGCCGCCATAGTTTTCCCTCATCCATCCTGCAAGGGCGATCATCTGCGACTCGATCAGGACACCGCCCTTTACAATCGAAAGGATCTCTTTGATCTTATCTTCCTCATACTCGCAGACATCCGTCAGCTCGATCACATAACCCTGCATTTTTCTTTGATCCAAACGGAACTGCTACCAGCATACCAACTCGATTGTACTCTTTAGTCTCTCCGGCACCCGGTATTGAAACGTCTTATCTAATTTTCCTGATAAATATCCACAATGATATTTGCATATTCTGCCATTCAATTTCCATGCCTTTCTTTCTATCTGCCACGTCCTTCTGCTGCTTTCTTTACCAGTTCTTTGTCCTCCATCGGATAACGGACACCACCGATCTCCTGATAGTCCTCATGCCCTTTTCCTGCGAGGACGATAATATCGCCCTCCCTGGCATGATCGAATGCATATGCCACCGCTGCTCTCCGGTCAGCAATGCGTATGTATGCCCCGCTCGTACCCTTTATCCCGCTCTCAATGTCATCTAAGATCAGTTCGGATCTTCCCACCTTGGATTATCGGATGTCAGGATCGTAAAAATCCGCGAGTCTTCCCGCTGTCTCACCCATCCTGCCTCTTCTTAATTTTGAGCGGTTGCCCCCACAGCCAAAGATCACGACAAGCCGCCCCGGATCAAAGCCCCGCAATGTTCCAAGCAGATTGCGCAGGCTCATCTCATTGTGTGCATAATCGACCAGAAATACAAATTTATCTGATATCCTGACGTTTCACACCGCCCCGGCACAGTCTGTCTTTGCAATGCATCCTTTACCACTCCTGTGCTATTTTAAAATGACGTGCCATCAAGGATCGCAGCTAACGCATTGGAAACATTAAAAATTCCGGGCATCTGCAATAGGAATTCTTCTTTTCCATCCGTAAAAAGTGGCTGTATAACCTTCCTTCTTTCATGGAAAAAGTGATCCTTTCTGCCACGATATCTGCCTTTTGTCCGGGGCATCCACACCGTTTTTCTCCCAGCACGGAAAAAGTTTCTATGTCAAGGTATGACCAAACAGTATTTTTCCGTATTCCGGTCATCACGGTTGACAATTCCTGCCTGACACTGCCGAAGCAGCCGGCTTTTACAGTACAGATACTCTGCAAATGATGCGTGTTCTCCCGGTCCGATATGATCCGGTTCAATGTTTAAAAACACCCCGATATCAAAAAAAATCCCTTCCACACGCTGCATCTTGATTCCCTGTGAGGATACCTCCATCACACAGCACACATCCGTTGCTTACCATCTGCGCTAATTTCTTTGCAGGTCGCTAGATTCCGGTGTCGTATGTCCGGCCTTTTTTATCTTTCCCGTTATATGTCCATATCGTACCCGACCATGCCGGTCTTGTATCCCGCTTCCCACCAAAATTCCTGCCGTAAGAAAGCCGTCGTCGTCTTTCCTTTTGTTCCGGTGATCCCGATGATCTTAAGCTTTTTTGCCGGGAAATCAAAAAATGCTGCCGATAATTCTGCCAGTGCCAGTCTGCTCCGGTACTACCAGGATTGCAGCCATAAGTATGTAACAGCGTACGAGTTCAAAACAGATCCGTTCCGTCTTTGTATAAAGTACCCGGTTTGCAGCAGCGCACGATACGCTCTTTCTCCACCGACAGCCAATGCCCCCGTTCCACCGCATCTAACATATAATCATGTCCATCCGTGTACTGCCCCTTTATACAGACAAACAGGGACCCCCGCTTTACTTTTCCGGAATGATAACAGATATCCGTAATGATAAGGTCGTGGCTCCCCTGCACGCTTTCGTATGAAAATGCTTGAGTAATTGATCTAACCGCATTCTCTTTCCTCAAGAATACACTTTTTATTATATGACAGAACGCCTGTTTTTAAGTTTTCCGCTTTTTATTTTAGAAAAATGTTACATATTTTAAATTCCGTGTGACATACTGATACCATGATTTTATATAAAAGGGACATGCAAATATGATTACAAAAAACTTCTTTTGTCTGCGGACTGACCGGCTGGTGCATGGAGATTCTTTTTACCTCCACAGGCTCTTTGAAACAGGATAAACGTCTGATTGGCGGACATCCGTATGGATGTTTCCCA
>VOFB01001252.1_pt1 | contig 26963 bp, 43 predicted proteins | sample 5384141 | NCBI WGS metagenome assembly VOFB01 (sample SAMN12384721, study PRJNA508395) | human gut metagenome | isolation source: healthy gut A | host: Homo sapiens | reverse complement strand
AGCTGGCAGTTGTCCTGAATGATAGCTGCGCCCTCCCCGGCCATAGTTCTTTTCAAGCTGTTGGTAGCCCTGAATAATCGCAGCGATGCTCATGCCACGAGAGCGGGACGCCGAAAACATCATTTCCACAGACTGTATGGGCGGAAGGGTGCCGAATTCATCGCAGTAAAAAACACACGGCTTCGGCAGTCTGCCGCCATTTTCGTCTGCTACAGAAAGGATCTCCCGGTATAGCTGCTGAATGAGCAGACTCACCATGAAGTAGGCATTGGGGTTTTCCTCCGGAAGCACAAGAAAGATCGCAGACTTTTCATGGCAGAACCGCTCGGCGTCAATGGCCGTGTCAAAACACAGGACCTGTTCCATCTCGCTGTCGAGAAATGCGTTCAGGCGGGACATTGCAGTACTCATGATGCTGGCCATGGCTTGGTCGCCGGTAGACAGCGCTGCGCCGGAAAACCAGCGGGCCTTATGATCCGGCGGCAGGCGATCCATGAGGAACTGAAACTGATTTTTCCCTTTGACACCGCTGGGAGCCATCAGTTCCTGTATGAGCTTGAACACAGACACGATGTGCCGCTCCTCTGGCTGTGCGAACTCTGCGATCAATAAAATCACAGCGGTCAGAAGCCCCTCTGCAGAATCATAGAAAAATGCGTTCTGACCGTAGGCGGAAGCATCGCCGTCCCCGTAGATCAGCGTCTTGGCAATGATCTTTGCGTACTTCTCCGCTTTGCCCGGTATGCAACCTCGCCCGGATCCTCCTTGTGCAGATCCATATACTTGTTGACGAGGTGAAGCAAATTGTTGCCGTCTGACTTGGTGGGGTTTCGCAAGTCGATGACGGCCACCTGATACCCGTACCAGTCCTTCGGCGATCGCTCCGTAGTTCCGATAGAGATCGCCCTTGGTATCAGTGGTCAGGAAGGACATCCCCCCGAAGCACAGGCATATTCCAGATTGGGGTACAGCCAGTAGGCCGTCTTGCCGCAGCCAGCGGCACCCACCATCATACAATGCACATCGGCGTCATCCACAAGGGCGACGGTTTCACCGCCCTTGTTCTGGCAGCCGACAATGATCCCCTGCGGGAGCTTTGGCAGCGCATTCCGCTTTGCCTGCCTGCGCCATTTCTCCGGTGTGAACGGCACCTGCCGATAGGTGCGCCGGATCTCGGCTTTGGTGGAGAAGCGTGCTGTGCCATGCTGTCCGTCGCCTACGGTTTTGGATTTGATGTTGTTCAGATTGTAGATGTGTGCAAGGAGCGTCACGCCACCCAGCACGCAAAACATGACCGTCGCAACAACGATCAAGCTGTAATGGTTGGGCATCGTATTTCCTCCTGCTGTCGAGAATAAAGATCCTCATTCCAATCCTTTTTGGATCGGGGACGAGGATCTTCGTCTTATGGATCGGTACGAGAATACCGTGTTCCTTTAATTTTTCTGCAATACGCCTTGCCGCTGCTTGCCCCGGCTCATCGTGATCGAGACAAAGACAGACTCGCCGGATGCCGGGGTTGTCTTTCATCATCTGCCACATGACCTGATCGGAACGCCGCAGGCGGCGGCATAGCTGTGCGCTTGCCAGCCATCCTTTGTGCATGGAGATGAAGGAAAGCATATCGAATCGGCGCTTCAAAAGATAGAGACGTCACTTTGTCCCATGCCAGTGAAAGCTGCATACTCCGGCAGACGCTGCCGTCCTGATTGCCCTTGTAAGCGCTCTGGGAACCGCTGCCGCGTTTATGCGCATGGCGAGGCATTCCGTTTTCATCGTAGCCGACAAATACTGCGTTGTGATAGTCCTGCCGATTCATAGATCATCTTCGGTCGGCAAAGACCTGAGAACATCCTTATCGATTTTGCGTGTGATGTTCAGATACGCAAAAGTTCTTCGCATATTGTTTTTTGGCGGGGCAATGCAAACGGTTTTTTTTTTTTGGACAGGCGGAGACAGTGATGAGCCTTCCGCAGCCGCCCAACAAAAACCCATCGCTTCCGGGTAGCTCTTGTCATAAAATCTCCGCACAAAATCGATGGCGTCGCCGCCTTCATGGTCGTACTGATGAAACCACAGATTACCGCGAACCGTGACCTTGGCGCTGCCATCTTTCCATTCGTATTCACTGCCGGAGCGTTTCAGTGTCTCCCTGCCTGCGGAGCAGCTCGGCAATATCCGTTTGCCGGGCTGTCTGTTTTTGTTCTTCTGTAAAGTGTATATATTGCGAGTGCCATGGATACCCTTGTTCAAAGAAAAAGCCCGCAACCTTTGATACGGGCGGCTGCTGATTTGACGATTTGTTTATTGTCGAGCCGCGGAAGAATGACTGAGCTGTTTTGTCCTTGCCGTGTATCTCGACCATAAGATCGATCCCGAAGCGGACCCCCTCGGCATAGGTGCAGCGGCACTCATCCTCGGCGATCGACAGACAGAGCGCATTCAGTTCGGTGAGAGCTCCTGCCGATCTGCAGGGCAGTGCCTCTCGGAATTACTTTGCATGATACGGGTTTTCTTCTGCAGCTTTTCCCGGTATTCCTCCGTACCGGGGACTGCCGTTTCGGACGGGATGATCTCACCGTCATATAACTTTTCCAGAATAGTCATGGTAACACCTCCTGCTACAACGATACAAAGCTGGCCCTTGAAGGTCCAGCGAGAATAGGCCATGAAAAAAGAAAATTTTGAAATGCCGTATGGGTTTATTATACCGCATTTTGCAAAGGAAAACAGGACAGCCGATTTATCCATCCCAATCCGTGCAGCCTGTTTCTTTTCTTCGATTTTCCGGCGCAGCTTGCGGTCGATGGCCGCACGTTGCCTATCCTCTTTCTTGAGCCGATCTTCAAACATTCTGGTAAGCCGAGAGAGCAGACGCAAGGACGCCATACCTACCGACGGGCTGCGCAGCCTGCCGCTGTAATAGCCTTGCAGCAGCCGGGCGGCATACACATTGCCTTGCTCGGCGGCTGCCGTCAGCAGCTCGATCCCAGCCTCTGTATCCCGTTTGACTTCTTTTCCGAACAGTAGTATCTTCCCAAGCTGATACTGTGCATATTGATTTTTCTGCGCCGCAGATTCATTGAGCCAATGAAGCGCCTTTTCCGCATCCTTTGGAATGCCGTCCTCACACAGATAGAGCCTTGCCAGCAGATACTGCGCCTGACTATTTTTCTGAAGCGCTGAAGCCATGAGCAGGCGCTCCGCTTCTGCCAAATTCTTTTCCGTATGCTCTCCACGAAAGAAAAACTTGCCGAGAAGATACTGTGCCCACATATTGCTGCGCTCTGCGGATTCTTTCAGCAGGCGGATCGCCTTGTGCTCGTCGCTGACGCTTGTCTGCCCGGCAAGATGCATTTTGGCAAGAGAGTATTTGGCATAGCTGTTTCCCCTGTGCAGAGGCTTTTTCAAACAGTGCCTCCGCCTGCGCCAGATCCTGCTTGACCAGTTCTCCTTTAAGATAGACCTTGCCCAAAAGATACTGTGCGCAGTCGTTGTTCTGCTGCTCGGCCTGCCATGCACGCTGCAGGCCATAAGCCATTCTGCTCCACCTCTGTCCCGGCCAGATACAGCTTTCCGAGTCGGTACTGCGCATACTCATAGCCTTGGTCTGCTGAAAGCTCCAACCAGCGAACTGCCTCCACCGGATCATAGATCGGACTGTCCTTGTCCAAGTACAATTTTACCTTGCAATACTGAAACAGCGGATCATTCGGATCGTTCCACTTTTTCTTCCCGGCGTTCTCCTGCGGAGCTTCTTCCCTGCTCCAGGGTTCCGGTGCATCCTCCTCTGAATTCGAGAGGCTGTCCTCGAAGGTGATGCGGTCATACAAAATGTTCAGGGACTCTTGAATGACCGCATTTTTGATCGCCTTGAATTCTTTGTTCTGTGACAGTGGGATGCGCTGCTCTGGCGTATCCTGATAGGTTCCGATGATCGTATCCCGCTGTGCGTACCACAGATCATAGAGCGCTGCGATCTCCGGGTTCTTTGCCAGCTCGTCCACGACGGCGTTGACCAGATTACGCCCGGCCTGCGGCAGATAGCCGTAGACCTTTTTGCCCTTGTGGTTCTGCATCTGCTGGGATAATTTCAGAAGCAGCTCCGTGACCACCGGATCGTCATAGCTGCCGGAGTTGATGCGGGCAATGATGTCCGAGAGAATGTCGCGGCTCCGCCCGGTCAGCTCATTGCGCTGATTGGTCTGCTCTACATAGACCTGTAGAAGGTCATGGCGAAAGATCTGTTTCGCAAAGGCCGCCTTGAGATTGCGGATCCCCTGCTTAGTGAGATAGGGTTCTTTGCCGGTAGAGTAGACCACCATGTGGACATGGGGATGATAGCTCTCATCGTGATAGGCGGCATACCATTTCAGATCTGTCAGCGGGATCTTCATGTTCTCCGCAATGGTTTCAGCTTGAGAGCGCAGGAGGTTTCTCCAAGCATAGGCGTTGTCGTAGCCAAGGCGGGCCGCATCCTCCCGACGCAGAGAAATGATATGCGTCCACACATTGCCGTCGTGATTTGCGACCTCCGCCGCCACTTGGAAAGGTTGATCGGCACATCCGCATCGGTAAATAAACCATGTGTGCTGTGCCGCTCGGCACGAGGGCGCTTGGCAATATACGAAACATAGTTTTCCCGTTTGCCGATGAGATCCACATTGTCATCGATGGCGCGGGAGATCAGCTCGGAAGCAGTTCCCTTATTGGACTTGGCGAGATAGTCGGCATATTCAAAGCTGTCCTTCACTTCCGGAAAGTCCCGCAGGAGTTCGCCGATCAGTTTTTCTCTGTTCCTTGGTGGCAGGCTGATGCTTCCATGTGTCATCGATCTTCTGCACACCCTCGCGCTTTGCAATATACTGAATAAGATGCTCGGAGTGCTGCTTGCTGCCCGCACGGAGATACCGGCTTTTCAAAATGATCCGAGCCATCAGTCATCTCCGTTTTGGAATCGTACCGCATCTTCTAAGCGCACCGCACCCCCAGTCGCTTCACTTCTTCCACGCATAATCCGCGAAGGCGAGAGAGCGTACCGTATCGATCTCATTAGCTGCAGCAGTCACATGGAGCATCATGCAAAGCTCCACGGCGATTTTGAACAGCAGCGACGCTATGCGATCCTCTAAAGAGTCGAGGCTGCCCTGCATGGTAGATACAACAACGCCGGAAGGGCCTGATTGTATTCCTCACTTGAAAGATAGCCGCAGTAAAACAGGATTGCTTTCTCTATAAATTCGCTGGGGCTTTTGCAGTTATCTGCTTCATAATTCTTTTGTAATTTTTCTTCTGTAGAGGGATAGATCCACAAAAGGAATTCGGATTTTCTTTTCTTTGCCCATCGGCACTCACTCCTTTCGACAGCCACCTGAAAAACGGTGGATTTATGGGGCTAATCTTTTTCTCGGTGTACCCGTTTTGACTGACAGCGGTTTTCAGGTGTACCTAAAGCGGAAAAACCGAAAAGCCGCAAAACCCTTGATGGCAGTCCGCATTGCGGGCTGCTGTGGAGCGGCGGGCGGCATTTACAGCCACCCGCCTTTATCCTGCAACCAAATCGCAGGCGAAAGCCGGCGGATTTGGCGCCGCATCCGTCTTGGCACACGCCCCCACAAAGCCGCCGTTTTGCTGCGTTTTCATTTTGGCGGGTATCGTCCCGCTTTCCGGAAAAGCTCGGCACACGAGGCCACACGGTGGCTTACGGGCGGGGCTTTGGCTTGCGTGGGACTTTCCCATCCAACCGGGTAAAGCAACTTTCAGTATAGGACAGCCCGTGCCGCCTTGCAGCGCCATCGAGAATGCGCAGCATCTCGACCTCTTTAGGGCTGGCTGTGTCAGAGATGCCATCGTAAAAGATCCATTCCGGGGAAGAGGGATCGTCCTTGACCAGCACATCATATCCCTGTTTCAGCGTTTCATCTGAGCGATAAAGCACGGCGTTCAGACGAAGGCAGCCACAGTCAGAGCCGGCAATGCCATTTCGGAAAAGTCCTCCGGAGGCTGCCTTTTCAGTTGCCGGAGGCTCACGCTCATCAGATAGCGCTCATAGAATAACCGCTGCCAAGCTGCTTTTGCAATTCTCTTTTGACGGCTCATAGGTGCATTCCTCCGAGAAATAGAACGGATCCGTTTCGTCCAGCTCCGGTTCATCCTCGTCTAAATCCGGATCGTCATCTTCCTCCAGTTCGTCCTCGTCCGGTTCTGCATCGCTTTCAAAACGAAAGATGGACTCTTGGTGCGGCCAATGAGCCGTAAAACTGCGCGGTACTCTCTCCGGAGCGCCTGCTCCAAGGCGGCGGGATCCAGTCCGCAATCCTCATAACCCTCCCGGACGACATCGTAGTAATACGGCGCTGGCAGACCGAAGTCCATTTTGAGATTCATCACATACACCATGGCCGTGACCTCTTTGCCGTCCAGCTGCACAGGGACATCCTGTTTGAAGTAGTGGGAGGGATAGCCCTCATACCGGTCGAGTGCCTGCTCATTCCGCTTGGAGATTTCCCACACGGCCACTGGCACCGACGCTCCATCCTTTGGGGGCGATCGTAGCGAACGCACCGTGAGGCTGACCTTGAATTGCAGTTCAAAATTCTCGATCACACCTGTCCCGTACAGCTTCGCACCGGGGCAACGGCTCGCCATTTGCTGAATATTCAGATTGCTGCCGTAGGCAGCATATAGTCGTTTGCTCATATTCTTCCTCCTTTATCCCATCGACATGGTGAAAGCAGGCGTATCCTGCTCCTGCTCGTCGGACGGTGCTGCCGGTTCGACTCCGGCAGCGCCGCCTGCTGTTCCTCTAACCGCTTAGCGGCAAGCCGGGCTTTTGCGCTTCGGCCTGCGCTGGATCCCGCCATGCGATGTTGCCCTCCAAGTTTTTCAGCAGGTGTTGCCGTGCGGTTTTGAATTCGTCCCCGATCATCCCAAGGCGAAGAAGCCATGTGCGGAAGGTGTATTTTTCATTTTCCGGATTGGTCTTGGCACGGGAAGCCCCGCGCTGCACCAGCGCCTGATGGCTGATTGCGAGGCAGAGCTGAATATATGCTTTTCACCTCACCGGCATGGAGGGTGGAATTGAACAGTCGGAATTCGATGGTGCCCTTGGAGAACACGCTGTGCAGACTCAGGGCATGGTAGCGGCTGTTGTCATAATGATCGTATCGACCGCCTCTGCCGTTATACCACAGTTCCTCGACCTCATCCATGGTCTTAGGCCGCTTGTGATTCAGATCTTCCAAAAAGCGGGTATCCGCTTTCTGACAATAGTGCTCTCGGTTGACCTTCACCTGCAGCGTTTTATAGAGCAGGTCCTCCTTGGCAGCCATGATATTCACAATGTTGCGCAGTGTCTGCGGCGTATGCGCAGAGGCATCCACATGAACATGAATGCCGCAACTATCGTTGACTCTTGCGCCTCCGGTTCGGAGCTTGCGCACAAGTTCCTGTACCGTTTCAATATCCTCGTACTGACAGATCGGAGAAACAAATTCCACCGAGTAGTCCCGGCTTGCCGCTCGGTTGCTTCCGTTGCGGCAGCGGATGGAGGCGTCGCTCACCACTTTCCACTGCCGGTTCTGCTCATCGCTGGATCGTATAGGCATCGTAAGCGCCGCCTACATGGGTGGCCTGCGTACCAAAGTGTCCGGCGATGATCCTCGCCGCTGCTCTTCGGGTCAGCCCGGTCATCTCGATTTCAATGCCGAAGTTCTGGCTTCTCAAGCAGGGATCACCGCCGGTTGCAGACCGGCACGCCCACAGCAGAAGAAGGAGCCGGGCGAGGTTTTTTCGGCTTGACAGCTGCCGCCTTGCTCTCTGCGTTCAGCTCAATGAATTCCCGGACACCCGCAGGCACATATTTGCCGTACAGCGCCTCCGCCGCCTTTTCCAGCTCGTCCTCAAAGGACAGATCCTTTTGTGCCATATACAGCTTTGCAGCGGAGAGCTTCTCCGCATCGAAAGCCACAGAGATCATTGCTTTCTTCATTTGATTCACCTCACATTCGCATTTCGGGCTGTGCCATGACCGGCTCGGCATATTGCTGCGTATTCAGAGCAGTCAGCCCATGGTTATAATCATCCACCATTTTCTCAGCTTCGGTCATGGTATGCCCGCCGTCATACCACCGGGATTCCATCTCCGCAAAGGGTATCTTCCACGGTATCTCTCACATGGGCAGAGTAGTCCTTGGCCGCATCGAGAAACGCATCCCGGCCATGCTTTTTGTAGATCCCGTATAGGGTCCTCATTTTTCCTTTCATGCTGCACCGCCTTATAACGAGAGAACGGGATCGGAATGATCGTTCCGCTTCGGATGCTGATCCTCGCTGTGATAGACGTCTTCATCCATTACATCGGCGCCGAGCATTTCGAGCACATGATCCAGCTGCTCTGCGCCGGAGCAGCAATCCGGCGCATTGGCAAGATAGGCAGTTGTCTGCACAGCGTCCTCTGCCAGCAGCGCCTCGTTGGTCTGTCGTTCCTGCTCCTGCCGCTGCTCGGTAGGTGTGGCGAGTTGGTTTTGTTTTTTATTCATGGGGTTTCTTCCTCCGTTTCTTCGATATAGCTGATATACGGGATTTTCAGCCAGTGCGTCCAGCCGCTGCTGCCGATTGGTGTCTGAACAACACCGACCTTGGTGCCGGAGGCATGGATGACCTGACCGTTCCCGATATAGATTCCAATGTGCCCCTCGTGCCAGACCGCAAGGCCGGGGATCTCCGGGATGGTGTCGATCGTACCTTTCTCTGTGGCGTTGTCGTACATGGCGTCTGCGCCGATATCCGGCATCCCATTTGTACCGTATTCGATCTCATGGGTATCGGAATTCAGCCAACCGTAGCCCTTGATGAACCCGACGCAATCGGCAGTACGCCCGCCCAGCCAGTTTTGACGGATGAAATCCTCGTAGCCGCCGACTTCGTCCGGGTACTGTGCGGCCTTTGCCTCATAATAGCTTTCCGTCAGCACCTCTCCAAAGGTGCCCCACACATAGCTCCATCCGGCTTTTTCAGCGGCGATGGCCCACTGGACCAGATCCAGATTGTTCTTGGTCGAGGGATCCGTATAGTGAGAGGTGTCGATATACACAGCCCGGATCGCCTGCATCACCTGTGTGAAATCCTCCGGGGCAAGGCTTGTTCCGAAGGCGGAATTTACCGCCGAGATAAGCTGTGCATCCGTCTGTTCTGCTGTGAAACAGCCCACCAGCTTTTCTACAAATCCGTTGTCATCGGCAAAATCAGAGAGCGCCAGCACATAGAGCACCTGTGCCTCTTTTCACTCGTGCCGGAAAACCGGCGGCGAGCATGGCATCCTCGATGGCATACATGGTATCTTCCACTGCCTGCAGCTTAGCTTGTTCCTCGGCAGACAGATTTTCAACCACCATGGTCTGCAAGCGATCCGTGTCGATCTCGATTCCGCCGTTAAAAAGGCTGACCACGGCGACGATGGGCATGATGATGATTATCAGCACGCCGAGCACGATCCCGCCGATCGTCTTGAGCGCTTTCTTGTCCGTCAGCAATGCGACGGCGATTTTCTTGAGGGCTGCGGCTACCGTTGCGCTCATCGTCCGCCCGCCTTGCCGAACAGTGCTGCCTTATAGTCCGGTGCGATGACCTGCAGCAGATACCGCTCGTTACCGCAGCGATAGAGGCAAGTGCCCCGTTCGGGGTATTTGATGAGTTCAAATTCGCTCGGCTCGACCTGCAATGCATCCATATATTCCTTCGGGTTGATCTGACCTGCGTTGAACAGGAACTGGTGCGTTGGGATGGAAAACAGCGGCTTGGTATATTCCCGAATGCCGGGAATCAAAAAGATCCTCGATGTTCTGGCTTGCCAGAATAATCGAGGAATCTTTCTTCCGCACACGCTTCATGGCGTTGCGGATATATTCGATTGCCGTCATGTTTGTGAGGAACAGATACAGCTCGTCAATGCTGGCGGCTGTGCTGCCCCGGCCCAAAAGCTGATTGCTCATGAAGGACAGAATGTTGAAGAGCATGGCGTCTTTCAGGCGCTTGTTGGTATCCAGCAAGCCTTTCACGCCGAACACCAGGAAGTCGCTGCCGGTGATGTTGGTGTGGCCGTTGAAGTATTTGCTTTCTGCGCCGACGCACATGGAATGGATGCCGAGGCAGACCTCCTGCAGCGTTTCTTCGGTATAGAGGTACTTGCGCTGCTTGTCGTAGCCATAGAATTCTTCCTCACACAGCTTGTAGAAGTCCTCCATGATGGGAAAGTCGGATGGCTTTTTTCATGCTGTAATCCGTGCTATCGGTAATGCCGAACCGGGCATACAGCTTCGAGAGCAGAATCTCGATGGTGTCGATCTGCGTATCGGTGAAGTCCTTATACGCACGAAAGAAATCTTTCAGAAAGGCGATGTGCTGGCTCAGCCGGGTAACCTTTCGGAATGCCTCCGGCGTTGTCCTGTCCACCTCGCCGCTGCCATCCGACCACGCTTTCGGCTCCAAAGGGATTGATGGTGTACTCGCCGTATAGAAAGTCGATATAGCAGCCGCCGAGGGATGCACAGAGTTCCTCATATTCCGATTCCGGATCCAGACAAATGACCGCCTTGCCGGACTCCCGAATGTTTGTGAGCAACAGCTTGAGCAGATAGCTTTTTCCCTGACCGGAGTTGCCGAGAATGAGGATATTGCTGGTGGTCTTATCCTCAGCACGGCGGTCAAAATCGACCAGAATATTCGTGCCGAACTTGTCACGCCCGATATACAGTCCCTGCGGATCCGTTTTGCCGGAGAAGTTGAAGGGATACAGATTCGCCACGCTGGAAGCGGGCAGCACACGCTCATATTGCGCACCGAACTGGTTTGCGCCCACGGGCAGAACAGAGAAAATCCCTCTTTCTGCCGCAGGGTCAGACGATCCACAGAGATCTTGGACCGGGTCAGCTCCATGGCAATGTCAGACTGCAGTTCCCGAAGAGCCTCCATGCTGCGGGCCTTCAGCTCGAGGAATACCGATACATGAAGCAGCGGCTCCCGGTTCTTTCGCAGATTGGCCAGCAGCTCCACCACATCCTGCAGGTTACCCTCGGCTTCGATGGTTTCGTTTACATCGGTGCCGCCGCTTTTGAGCTTGTTGCGGCGGGTGGCGTTTTGGATAATTTTTCGCTGCTCCATGCCTCTACCAGGCGGTGGTAAATGCGAAGCGTTACGCCGCTGCGGTCGGCAAGCTGGGCAAGGATCGCCTGTTCCTCGGTAGAGGGCGGATATTCCCGGATCGCCCACACACAGCGATAGCTGTCGCCGACAATATAATGGTCGGATAAAAATTTGACTGTGCCGGGAAGGATCATATCGAAGAAGTCCTTGGTGCGGATTTCCTCTGCCTGTTCCGGCGTGAGTACCTTTGGTTTCCTTTTGAACATATTGCCTCCTTTTTACCGTCATGCAGAGCGGAGGTAACCGGCAGTCGCTTCCGCATCTGCAAAACGACTGTCATGTTTTAAGTTTTACGGCGGCTACGATCAGCCTGCCGTTCCCGCCGCCGTAGCAGGTGGATAGGGTGAGAAGCTGCTGACCGTAGGCCGGAATAACGCCGGTCGTATAGCAGGCTTTGCATAGCAGATCTGCGACCTGTTCGTCAAATCCCGCACTGCTGCCTGCCTCAATAAAGTCATACCATGGATCTGTCTTTTTGCACCGCAGCCACGGCGAACACCGTATAGCGTGAAAGACCCGCAGCGGTTTGCAGATCGATCACGGGATGCTCGGCGGCAAAGTACGCATCGGTATAGCCGTTGAGGTTGCCGAACATCGTGCCGTTTTTCATGTTGTGACCGTAGAGGATGAGATTGTTGTTTTCATCGCACCGAAAGTCCATAAACGGCACACCGCTTTGACTGTATGCGCCATAAAAGCTCCGGCGCAGGTACCGCTGGGGTTCCTCCGGCGTGAACATGACCGGATAGTCGATCTGGGTTCCGGGAACACACAGCCAGCCGATGCAGTCCGGGTTTTGTGCAAACAGCTCCGTCAGGTCACGCAGCCCGCTGCCGGTTCCGTGCTTTTCTCTGGGGTAGTGGCTTCTTCCGGCACAACTGCTGCAGAAGGCTCTGTGGCCGGTGGCTCTACCAAGGCTGCGAGAGCGGAAAACTCATCTTTTTTCTTTCTGCCGGGCGGAAAGCTCGCTGTAGATCTTCCAGCCGGAGAACAGGGAAAGTACAGCCAGCAGTAGGCACAGAACGCTAAGTGCGATCTTCCTCGTCATCCTCATCCACCTCATAGAACTGCTCACCGTCTGCGTCCGGCATGGCTTCGCCGTTCATGCTGGCTTCAAAATACAGTGCGAGAAAGCGCTTGATCTCCGGCTTTTTCATCCGATGCACCTCAAAGCCCTGCTCGGAAATGGTTTTCTCGATCCGGTTGGCGGCATCGAAAACCTGCTTGTCCTTTGTGTTTTTCAGCCGGGCCATGAACAGAAACTGCCGGGCTGTGGCCATCTCCATCTGAATGTGGTCCAGATGATCGATATCCTTTTTCGATGATCTTCCGCACCTTGGGATCGTGTTCCTCGGCCAGCCTGCCGGTCAGGTACGCCTTGTTATCGTCAAAGCATTCCGAGGAGTCGGTGCAGGTGATCTCAATATCGGGGAGCGCCGACAGCACCATCATCAGATGGCGGATTTTGATTTCGATATTGGTATGTGACAGCACCGAAATATTGGTGGGCGCTACGAGATAAAAGAGCAGCTCATATTTGCCCACTGCAAGGCCGTACTTGGTAAAGGTTCGATGCCGAGAAGCTCCTGCACCGAGCGGCCCTTTTTCTTTTTCTGCTGTTTTTCTGCCATGGGTTCACCTCCATTCGTAATACTGTTGTGTGCTGATAAAGTACCGCACGGCGTATTTGATAAAATCCAACACAGTGGTATCATCCATGCGGATAGTCAGAAATCCGAAGCACAGCGTTGCTGCTGCCGGAAGAAAGAATCCGAGCTGCACCAAGGTCACAATGGACAGCAGCGCCGCAATGCCGAGAATGCAAAAATCCCGCAGTCCCCAAAGCCACAGATTTGCCGTCGCTTTCAAGTTTTGCGGGTACAGATATTGTGTCATACTGGCTCCTCCTGTTATTTACCCGTGGCTCGTGCAACGCTGCGGGTCAGGTTGACTGCCGTTGTGGTGGCGTGAACTACGCTCATCATGTTGACACGCACAGAGCTGTCAAGCCCGAACTGCTGCGCAATGCGGGGCACCTCATTGGCCGCCAGCATGACGCCAAGTCCCAACAGCATATTACCGGGGAAGGTCAGAAGCCCCAAAAACAGCAGGCTGGTCTGCATGAACGCCGTTAGGCACAGCGCTGCGATCTGTTTCATCCACTGGTTGAAACCGTCCTGATAGCCCCTTGGTACACTGAACATATACAGTGACCCGACTGCGATCTGGATCAACAGAATACCGCCGCGCTTGATATTAGCGAAAAAGATCTTGATCACGCAGTAGGCAAAAGCGATCAGCGCAAGGATGTTGAACAGATTGAAGCTGACATTGTTCGCTACGGAAAAGCTGCCGACCAGTACGCTGGTGCTTTCTCCGGCAAGGTCAATGCTTCGGCCACCGGCGAAAATAGCGGACAGATCATGGGAGAAGGTATTCTGCAGGCTGACGCAGAATTTGTACAGTTCCACCGGGACGATGCCGATCAGGGAGCAGGCAAAGAAGCCTTTCAGAATATTGATGGCCGTTGTCTTGATGTTGGCCCGTCCGCACTGGTATTCGATGGCGACATCGAAGATCGCCACGACCACACCGGCGGCAAACAGCGCCCAGCCGAACAGCGTAAACAGCCGGATCGTTGCCTGTATCCAGTCCAGCTGGAAGATGTCAGCGCCCATGTTGCCCATCATAGTAAAGAAGTCGGCTACGGCGTTATAGATCGTTTCGTAGAGCCATTGCAGCATGGTGTTCCAGATCACATTGGAGATCTGCTCGCCAAGTGCCTCAAAGGTACTCCCGATGGCATTGCCGATGCCGGAAAAAATATCCCCTAACCAATCAAACAATCACTTCACCTCCCGTCAGAGCCGCCGCTTTTCGCAGCGGCCCCGCGTGACGGATCAGAGGATAGACCAGATATACAGAGGCGCGGTCAGCGTGAAAATGAGGCAGGCGAACAGAATGCAGGGCGCTGCAAATTCAAACCGCCCGTGTTTTCGGTACTCAAAGTAACTGGTACCGACCTTGACGAAGAACAGGATCGCCAGGATCATATCCACCACCGGGAACACCACATTGTTGACTACCGTTTGGATCTGGGCTTTCGCCGTGTTCCAAGTCTGCTCGATGGCTCCAGCCACATCGCCTGCGGCAAATGCAGTCATGGAGCACATCGAGATCATCACGGCCAGAAGCCCCACAAGGAGCAGTGCCCGCATTGCTTTCTTTCTCATCATGCGTTACCTCCCAATACTTTTTGAATTTCATTTTGCTGAATCCTCCGGATACGAATGTTCAGATATTTGCAAAACTGCAGCTCGGCGACCATGCCCTCGGTCACAGTATCGCCGAACAGCCAAAAGCTCGTCGCAGAACCATAAGAGACATCCCGGCACTGCGTCCGATCTCACGCTCTGCTGGAACACTGTCATCAAGACATTCCGCATAGAAATGCGGCACGACCGGAGCCGTGCCGCACAGCAGAGCATACCTGCAGTATTGTCGGATCTTTTCAAGGTTGGCGGTTACATCACCGCCGAGGGGCGCACACAGATACACCTTTTTCATTCGTCGCTGTCATCGTCCTTTTTACGCTTGGCAAACAGAATGCCGCAGGCGATGGCACCGCCAAGGGCAATGCTGCCCAGCCCGATCCAAAAACCGAGGTTACTTTCATCACCAGTCTGCGGTACATCCGGCGTGGGGATCTTCTCGTTGGTCATCTCTGCCTTGACGATCTGTCCGTCCTCGGTGATCTCAAACTCGTGGGGTGTGGTATCAATGCGGTAACCCCCGGGGCGTCGAATTCCTCATAGGTGTATTTCCCGTAACGCAGCGTGAATTTGGCAATGCCGTTTTCGTCGGTATAACCCTCGGCGACAACATTACCGTCTGCGTCCTTGATACGGAAGCCTGCGCCCGGCAGGAGCTTCCGTCTGAAATGTCTTTCTTGGTAAGCTCCAATTCACCAGTGATCGGTTTGTTTTCCAAGTTTCCAAGCTCGATCACAGCGCCATTTTCGCTGACCTGCACGGTAAAGATCTCGTCCGACAGCACATAGCCCTCCGAAGTTGCGATCTCGCGCACCAGCCAAACACCGTAAGGGATGTTCTCAAAGGAAAAGCTGCCGTCCTCGGCGGACTCGGCAGTCAGGAGCGCATTTTCCTCCGTAAAGTCTGTGCAGTCGGCACGGAACAGTCCAAACACCGCACCGGGGAGCGGCTCGCCCTGTTCATCCACCTTGATGCCGGTGATGCTGCCGCGAATGATGCGGTTCAGAATGGCCTCGCCGTTGTTTACCTCGATCCTGACCACGGCAGTGGTATCGTCCTCGTAGGTGAAGGTGATGGGATAGGTTTCCTCGCTGATGAGATACTGCGCATCAACGGCATACTCTTTTCACATAGTAGCTGCCGATCGGAAGGTCTGAGGCAAACACCAGCGTGCCGTCCGCCTGCACCCGGCGATCTCGATCAGGCCGTCTGCCGGGATCACGGAGCCGTCCGCTGCGGTCAGATCCTCCGCCGCATAAAGGGCGAAATACACATGAAGGATCTCATCCCCCATGCCGATCTGGAACAGCTCGTCCTTCTCCAGATCCTTGTACAGCTTGACCTCCACTTTCTGGCGCTCGTTAAACACAGCGACGGAGGTGCTGGTGATACTGATCTCCTGACCGGCATAGACCAGCTCGGCGGTGAGGACGCTATCGTCCCTGACCATGCCGTAAGGTGCTTTGGTTTCCTGAATCTCATATTTACCCAGATACAGCTCTCGGCTTTCTGCCGTGCCATCTGCGGTCGTAGTCAGTGTATCGACCACATCGCCTTTGGCATAGCGCAGCGTGCCGTCCGGCGTGAACACATCTTCGGCTGCGCAGATCTCGAATTCCGCACCGGCAAGGCCGCTTTCCCCATAGACCGGGGTATATCTGCCGTCCTTTTCCGTGACAGAGGCAAACACCTCGCCGGTCTTGACGATCTGGATCTTTCCTTTTTGCGGGGCATTCGGCTTTTCTGCGATCACAAGGGTGATGCCGTCAGCGCTTTCGGCGTTTTCCGCCGTGACATCGAAATACACCGGCTCAGGGTTCAGCACATACCCGTGGGGTGCCTGCACCTCGACGATGGAATACCCGTGCCATACGGCAGCATCTCCGGCGTGATGAGCCAGCCGCCATCGTTGGTCACAAAACGGGAGTGCGTTTCCGGCTGCGGGTAGGTGGTTGTCATCTCCACCAGCTTGCCGTCCGGATCGTAGATCTCAAAGGCCGCACCGGCGTATGGGATGTTTTTCCGGTTTCGGCATCGACCTTGACGATCTTCAGATAGGCTTTGAATTCAGCATTGTTGATGAGATACTGATAGGTCTTTTCGTGCTCGGAGATCTGGACGGTAAAGGCAGACATCAGCTCACGGCCATCCCAGCCCTTGGTCTGCTCCACCACATACTCGCCGTAGGGCAGCGCCTTGCTCTGGGCAAAACCGTCCTCGCCGCAGACAAGCACATCTCGCTCGTCCGGATCGGCGGCATCATAGCTGCCGGAGACTTTGAGATAAATTTGGAACTGGGCACCGGCCTCCGGCGTTTCGATCTTGGTGCTGCCGTCATCCGTATGCTTGATGATGGCGATGCTGCCTTTGATGACATCCTCACCCACATCGACGGCAACGGCGTTGTGCTCCAAGGTAAAGTTTCCGGCCTCTGCGCCGACGGGATAGACCGTTTCGTCCAAAAGGTAGCCGGTAGAGGGCGTGATCTCACGGATCGTCCAGCCGTTGCCGCACACATACTCCTTTGTCGTAAAGCTGCCGGAGGCATCGGTTTCATAGGTGTCGACCAGATCATCGCCGTGATAGATGCCATACACGGCACCGGACAGCACAGCATCGCCCTGCGGCGAGCCTTTTTCGCTGTCCCGTTTGGTCAGGGTCACACTGAATTTTTTAAGAATGTTGCCGAATTCCACGATGGCAGTCTGGCCGCTGACTACGCACACGGTCTTGCTCTCCTGCGGCACATAGCGGTCATCCGCAAGCTCCGTGACGGTATATTCACCGGGGGTAAGGTTGTCGATCTGGATCTCACCGTTTTCTCCGGTCGTAACGGTTTCGTTCACCCCGTTGCCAGTGATCGTGAAGCGGATGCCGGACACAATACCGTCCTCGGAGGTTTTGATGATCTTGGCACTGCCGTAGGATACCTTGACATGAAGGTAGCCCGTGACGGGGTCGTTCACCGACTCCGCATAGGTGACCAGATCCTGCAGCGTAGCGTTACCGGGGAGGTAGTGGCCGTCGCTCCAAGTGATGATCCCACGGCGCTGGGAATCTTTCTTTTCTGCCGTAATGGTGACGGTGTCCTCCAGTGCGGTTTTTGCCGTGATGGTCAGTGTATTGCCGCTGACGGAGAAGCTGAGACCGCTGCCGCTGAAGCTGTAATTGCCAAGGACGCCGTTGGTATCGGTCAGTGTCGCCGTGTATTCCGAGCCGTTCCATTCCAGCTCGATGTCCTGCGCTCTGCTGCTGGATTTGCTCATAAAGCTGGGGATCTTGCTGTGGCTCTGCACATTGGCCTCGATCATGCTGTAGTAGCTGAAGATCTGACTGCGCAGCGGATGGCTTGCGCCGATCTGCTCGGTCACAGCATTGTAGCCCGCCGGTGCTGACATGGGAAAAGTCCGAATCTCTTTCACCAACGACTGTTTCCCAAATGAGAAGCTGCGTTGCAACGGCGTAGGCCAGCTTGTCGGCTCCCTCATTCTGACTTCACCATGAGGTAGAAATGCTGCCGGTATAGCCGTACTGCATGATTCTGCCGATAAACTGCTTGATCTCATACGGCTCGATGGTGTGGTTGTAGTCAGAGGGATAGTTCTCCCAAAAGTCCTCGCCCCATTTGGAAAGGGAATCTCCGGTTTCCAACGGAACACCGGGTTCGATGCAGTAGCAGATGTTGCCCTCATACGAGCCCATGGCCCGGACAATGGTGAAGAGTGACCGACCGGAGGACCACCCGTTCATATACCGGAGATTGTCATGTCCCCAAGTTCCGCTGTAGTCAAGGTTGGCATCTCCCTCACGGGGATACGCCACGAGATAGACATCCGACTGTTCTCCGGCTGCGAAAGCCGTTGTGGTGCCGAAGCCGAGAACGGCGGTAAAAGCACAGTAGCACCGCCAAAAACAGCGACAGGCCCCTTTTGCAGGTCGTAGCAAACATAGTAAAAACTCCTTTCAGATAGGAAAAAGCGCACCGAATGTCGATGCGCTTTCTGCCTTGTATTTTGTTTTATGGTCATGCATAGCCGATATAGATATCCCACGAGCTTTCTGTCCGAGGCTCAGCCCATATCCACACAGCCGTGATGTCTGCATCCCGGCTGTATTTGTTCAGCAGCCCGCACAGATCCCGTTCCAGATATCGACTGGCACTGCTGGCGATGGTGGGATTATCCCAACAGCTTACGGCCTCACTGTCCAGCTCCAAGCCGACGCTTTTGGCATAGGCCTTGGCGAAATCCACCCAATATCCCACATCGAATGCAGGCTCCGGTGCCGGTCCTGTTGGCACAGGGGCTGGCGGCTCAGAAGTATCCTCAACCGGCGGCTCCGGTTCCGGTTCGACCGGTGATGGCTCTGCCGGTCGCTCTGCTGGAGCAGGCGACTGTGATGCCTCCGGATGCTCAGATGTGCTTGGTACGCTTTCCGACACCAGTGGTTCGGAAACTTGCGTCGATGGTTCCGTTTCTTCTGCCGGTAGCATTTCCGGTGCTGATACTGTTTCAACTTGGGCATCGGCGTCCGATGTGCTGGATGGTGTCGGCTCCGATGGCGCAGCAGCGGACGATGCAGTAGCAGGCGCTTCTGTAGGTGCAGGCGATGTCGTTTTTGCACCGCATCCGGCAGTGCTTATCAGAAGCAAGCCTGCAAGGAGGAGCACGAATATTCTGCGTTGTTTCATGTTGATCACCTCTGCCTACAAGGATACCGATGCAAGGCTGAAAGTCCAGCGAGAATCGGAACTTTTTACGGAGACTACATCGAGTGCACCATGCCGGGGCTTTCGTCGATAGATTCCTCCACGTCCGGTGCTTCATCCTGCTCCATGTGCAGACGCTGCTCGTATGCGGCAAGGACAGCGGCGTTGATAGCATTGCGGGAAGTTTCATTCATGGCGAACACGGTATCCGAATACTTCATATCGCCGTTCCTATCCTTATAGCTGCGATATGGCATTCGGGCGAACAGTCCGTTTTTGCTGTCCATGACTGCAATGTCCCGCACGACATATTCGCCGCCGAGGATCACACTGGCGTATGCTTTAATGCGGTTGTTTTCGCCGACCATGCGGTCGATCTGTGCTTTGATCTTCATTGTTGTACCTCCATTTTCTGTTTTACCATGCGAAAAAGGTAAAGCCCATATGCTCCTGCACTTCCTCCGGGAAAATGTCCTCGACCTCCGCAAAGCGCTGTTTGTATCGCTCCACTTCCGCATCTGTCAGCGAGCGGAAGTTTTCGCCGTCTGTACCAACGACAAAGAACGGCCCGGCGATCACATCTCCGTTCAGGCGGCGGTTTCCGTCCATCCCCATGAGCTTAGACTCCTCATTGCAGACGAGGAGCGTGCCGTCGCCGTTGCCGATGACCTCGATCATGCCGCCGACCGTTTCCTGCAGATCCTCAAGCTGGTCGGTGATGTTCAGCTCATAGGGAGCTTCATGGAGTTCCACCATGACAACACGAAGGATCTTAGACATTGGGTTCACCGCCTTGCTGCTCCGCCCAGCGCACCGACAAGTGGATGAGCGCCGCCCGCTGTTCCTTGGCAGAAAGGCTGTCCAGAAAATCCAGAAGCGTGATGCCCTCCGGCTCCGGTTTGTCCGGAGTGCCGGGGGCTTTTCTGCAATCGTTGCAGAGCTTTTCTCTCGGACGATCACCGTGCGGTCATCCTGCTCGGCAAAGGACAGAATGTCATTGTAGGAAAAGCCTACCCGCTTGCGGATCTCATAGGGGATGGTGATACGCCCACGCTTTCCGAGGATGCGGTACAGCTTAGTCATCCCCGTCACCTCCGGCCATCTGCTCTTTCAGGCATTCGCCGCAGCAGGGGCAGCAGTAAGGGCAATCCTCGCAATCCTCGTTGTAGCTTTTACAGAAGGCATCGTCCTCTGCTTTCTGGATCACGATGCGTTTTCCGTCCACAAAGGCTTCCGCCATAACGCCGGGGATGATGCCGACAGCCTCCAGCGCATCAGTAGGGACGGGGATCAGTTCAAAATCATATTTCATGGTAGAGTATCCTTTCATTCAGAATTTCCTGGGAATCCAGCCGGTCAAACAGCGTGAGCTGCACGCAGGATCGGGCCAGCTCCGTGGTGTCGTAGTTGGAGATCAGCAGCTCCGGGTACTGTTTTCCGTTTTCGTATCGCTGCGCAATGTTGATAGTCGGGAGATGCCCTCGACCACAATGCCGGGGCGGTCATACAGTGCCCGGATCTCCGGGCAATCGTTGTAAGAGAGCAAAAATTTCCCCTTGATTCCAAGCAGCGCATCGGCAAGTCCAGCATGGTCAAAGCCGTCTGAGGAAACCGCCTCGTAATACTGATCTGCGTTGTAATACGGCGGGTCGCAGTAGAAAAAGCTCTCCGGACGATCATACTGCCGGATGAGCTTCACACAGTCCTTGTTTTCGATGACGACCTTTTGCAGCCTGCCTGCTGCCGATTCGATCAGCGGAAAAAGTTGTTCCACATGGCGTGCGGCTGGCTGCCGAAGGTGGAGGTTCCGGCTGTGTAGCTGTATCGGATCAGCGCATAGTAATAAGCGGCCCGCCGTACATCCGGGAGTACGGCTTGAGAATGCAGCATTCCCTTCATATACTCAAAATCCAGACGGGAATTGAGCATATACCGCAGCTCGTTCCGCAGGGCCTCCGGCTGCTCCCGGACACAGCGGTACAGGTTCACAAGATTACCGTTGAAGTCGTTAAACACTTCAAAATCATTGCCAGGCGGCTTATGGAACAGCACCCATCCGGCCCCGCCGAACACTTCGATATACCGTTTGTAGTTTCGTGGGAAGCGGGCGAGAATTTCGTCCCGAAGGGCTTTCTTGCCGCCCACCCACGCCATAAAGCTGTTAATTGTATCACCTCCTTTGCGGAGGCGTCTGCGCATACAAAGGTTCCGCAGAAAACAGAAAGAAGCCGTTTTCCATGTACGGAACATCCATACACGCAAAACGACCTCTTTGATTTAGGCTTTTAGCAGAGCTTCATTTCCTCAGCCTCCTGCGGGGAGGTGTCAGAAAGGAAATCGGAGAAATTCTCTCTTTCTCCGGAAAAGTTCGGGCTTGTTTCTTCGTCAAGAGAGATATACCCGCTTTCTCCGAAGTCCAGCGGCTCTTTCAGAATTACAGAGCCGCCGTGGTTGACGCCGACCCTCGGTTCTACGGAGCAGAATTTGCCGCCGTCATCGCTGTGGCGCAGGTGGTAGCAATACAGTCCCTCCGGAATGTCTGCATCCGTCAGTCGGGCATTCGAGAACAGCGCTGTTTTACCGAGTAGCTCGATTTTCTCGTATTCATCGTCCTCCAGATTGATATAGCTTGTCCCGGCTGCATTCAGAGCGAGTCCATAGTCCAGCGGTTCCAGCCCCATCAGCTCGCAGCTGAGATCAATGGCCTCCCGCTCTGTTTCGGGGGAGCCATTCTTCGATTCGTACTCCGTTCTGATAGCGGTATCTTCCGCAGTTATGGCCGATGTCCTCATCAGCCCACTCGTGCTCGATCTCCACATTGGGGAACATCTCCGCCAGCTTTTCCATTACCGGGTGCGGGGGCAGACCATGCCGTCAGGAAGTTCAGGGCATCCCCCTCCTGATAGTTTACTTCCGCCTCGCGCCGTAGCCGTAGGAATTCCATTTGGTGCCCCAATGCTGGTTACGCCACCCATACCACGTCGGTACTCCGTATAGGCGAATGTTGTTCCAAGCGGCTTTTCCAAGTTTCCATTCCTTTGGACGAATATCCGAGCGCTGCCGAAGGAAAGCGTCCTCACTTTTACGAGGAATGTTCTCCAGATCGTCCTGATGGATCGTTCCGCCGAGGGTGTAGACCTCAATGAAATCCTGATAGGCTTTCAGGCCGGTACTCGTTTGGCTGCCTGCCTCGATATTCAAGCTCTCCGGCATGGGGATGATCTTGTTGAAATCCACCGAGCCGATTCCAAGATCATCATACTGGATGGCCTCCAGCATGGCTCGGATCTGATCCGACTCTCCGTGCAGCGTCAGCACATTTGTTACATGGTTTGGCACACAGTCTTCCTCCTATTCCATTTTCATCTCAAAGCCCTGTACTTCCTGCATCGTCTGTTCTTCCGCCAGCTCCGCTGCCGTAAGCTTGCGGAAAACATCTTCTTCAGGGATCAGGGCGAGGGACTGCCCATTATCCCAACGCATCTGAAGCTGACCCATATCGTCCACATGGGTCACCGTGCCTCTCGTTCCGGAAGGAACCGGTGCATACGGGTCATCCATCCGGAGCAGCTGCACCCGTGTTCCGAGCGGGTAGTGAGTCCTCATTCGTTCACACAGTTGATTGTTCATTGGTCGTGACTCCTTTCATTCCAGTTTCATTGTTTCAAGGTTGGGATCGGCAGACATCCGTTGACGAAAGACAGTTTCGTTCTCCATGAAGTAGTCGCTGCCGCTGTTCCAGAAGGAAACATAGATCTCACCGTCAGCAGTACAAATAGGGCGTTGCTCCAGCCCCTCGCCGAAGCCGTCTGCTGCCTGTCCAATCAGCTCGTCGATCCATTCCTGTTCTTCTGCCGGGGAAAGGATTTCCCGCAGCCCGGTGCGGATCACACCGAACAGCTCTCCGTTTACCTCATGCACATCCCAGACGGCGGAAACGATCTTGGCCTTAGCAGACTCGCTGCCGTCAAAGTAGTCGGCCATATCGTTCATATCCTCGTTTTGCTCTTTTTGCAGCAGCTCACGGATCGCTCGCTTATTGTCGAGCGCATAGCCGTTGTCCACCTCATACCAATCGCCATATTCCTCGTCCGTCATACGGACCTGAAGCGGACAGTAGTAGTTGACGGTTACGGCGATCAGGTCCGTTGTCATCGCCTTAATGTCTGCCAAAACCGCCTGCGGCGAGTGATACTGTCCATAGACGATGCTCTGTTCGATCTCATCCTGCACCTCCGGTCTGGCGTGTACCACAGCGTGCGCACACATTGGCATCCTCCAGCGAATGGGACGGTCGGAACAGCATGGCGAGATTCTGCCCGATGTCCGACTCGGAATAGAGCTTGACGGAGATCGGCTGATCTTCCTCATCCATGATCGGAATGTCCTTGGCCAGCCTGCGGATACCGATCTGCGACAGTTCATATTGCAGGCTCAGGCGATCCATAGGTAGCTCCACAATGGTAGCCTGTTCGTTGTGCGAGATCACGGCTTTAAGCATGGCGCACCTCCGCTTCCAGCACCGCCGCACCGAAGCGAGCGATGGTGACGGCCTGCACGATCAAGCGAAAGGCCCAATCTGAGATCACGCTGCCATCGGCCAGCTCACACAGCGAGATCTGCCGCTCGCCGGTCTGCAATTCCTTGACCGCTTTCCAAAGGGCATAGCAGTCTGTGGACACATCGCCGAGGCGCACTGCCTGCAGATCGACTTTGCCACGGTCGGAAAAGTATCGCCTTGTCTTGGACCACAAGGTGTGATCCGCAGTCAGGAGATACAGCACAGGAGGCTGCGGTGGTCCGGTTTTCGCAGGTACAGTTTCTGTGCCTCAAAACGCTGCCTGTGTTGATCGGTTTGAAAAATTATAGGGGCATCATCCTTTCTGTCGTAGAGATGTGAAAGCCGTCTTTGAAACGGCGTATGTCGTGCGTCGGCAAATGCCGCATGAATGGCTTCATAAAAAGAGGGCACCGCAGGTGAGGTCTGGCATCAGTACCGGGCAGATTTCCATGGAGCAGCCTTTCTTTTTCTGTAGAGACAGAGCCTGCAATCGCAGTCCGCTTTGTTGAATTGATACGCCCTACGGATCCTGCCGCCGCCCGCTGATTTCACCGGGCGGTCGCTGCATGATGGCCTCCATGCTGTTGAGGGATGGCGTGTTGGTGAAGTACATTTTGATCGCTCCTTTTTCGTGAAATAGAAAAAGCCCGAAGTCTTTTGCAAAACTTCGGGCGTGGAAAATGAAACGGCGGACAAGTTTGGCTTGTCCGCCGTCTGCGAATATTCAGTTGTACGGGAGTTCGATACCGCACCCAAAGGGAAAACAGCCGTTTTATATCTACGAATATGCACCTTGAAACCCGGCATTTGGGTAGAAAAAACCCCGATAAAATCAGGGGTTTTCGCCCGGAACATATCTTTTTATGTTCCTTTTTATGGCGGAGTGAGAGATTTGAACTCTCGCGCTTTTTCTCCCTTAGCAGGGGCCTTCGGCCTCTTGGGTATCACTCCAGGTCGAATGCAGAGGGAGAATCTGGCGGAAGGGAGAGTGGGATTCGAACCCACGGCGCATTGCTGCGTCACCGGTTTTTCAAGACCGGCTCCTTAAACCGCTCGGACATCTCTCCGAATCATTAAGCTCGATTATTCTACCATGCCGCGCGCTATTTGTCAAGATAAATCTGTCAATTTCCTCGTTCCGGCAGCAGCGCAGCCTGCAAGCAGCAGGCACACACCAGCAGGCCATGGCCCGGCGTGCCAGCAGAGCGTCAGATATCCGGCGCATGCCAACAGGAGCGCGCCCGCAGAGGAGGCAGACGCCGCGCTCGGCCCAGACCGCTGCACGCAGCGGCAGCAGCGTCCGCAGCACGGCGCGCAGCAGCCGTCCGCCGTCGAGCGGGTAGAAGGGGAGCAGGTTATAGGGCCAGCAGGCAGAAATTGACCAGCGCAAAAGCGCGGCAGCGTGCGAGAAGGCCAGCAGCAGGGCCAGATTCATCGCCGGCCGCGGCGGCGAGCAGCTCGTCCCGGTAGCGCAGCGGCCCCGTCCGCAACACCGCGCCCTGCAGGCCGAGGCAGAGACTATGTACCGCTGCCGCAGCCAGAGCAGCATGGCCAGATGCCCGGCCTCATGCAGCGGCCGCGCAGACGAAGGGGAGGAAGGTCCCGGCGGGGTCGAAATAGAACCACGCGCACAGCAGCGCGACGAGCCCCGGCTCAATCCGGAGCGGAAGCTTCAAGGTTTTCACAGAACACCTCCACGGCCTCTCCGAGGCTGCCGCCGCCCGACAGCGTGCCGAGCAGGCCGGAAACGGCGCGGCTGATCTCATTGCCCGGCTCGCCGGAGATCCATGCCCCGATGCGCTGCCCAGCTTCCGGCAGGAACAGCTTGAGCGCCAGCGCGGCGCAGACCAGAAGCAGGCAGATCCGAACGTTTCTTCGCATACGCCGCAGCATGGCCATGCCCCCTTCCCCAGAAAATTATATGAAGTTTTCCGGAAATTATACTTTGGTCTTGACAAATGGGGAAAATGTGCGTATAATATTCATGCTTTCGGGTGGCGAAGTTTGGTATCGCGCTTGGTTCGGGACCAAGAGGCCTCGGGTTCGAATCCCGACACTCCGACCAAAAAATCCTGCTGATCGATCACGATCGGCGGGATTTTTGCTGTACATGGACAGTCTTGTAAGCTCGGAGCGTCCAATGTATTTGACTTGCTCGATGGACTATGCTATGATGATCCCGGATGAAGCCTGAGCCGCAACCGGCGAAATGGCTGCGGTCAATCCCTTGCAGTATCACGGCTATTACCACGATTCCGAGACAGGATTCTACTATCTCCAGTCCCGGTATTACGACCCGGAGATCTGCCGCTTCATCAATGCGGACAGCTACGCCTCTACCGGGCAAAGCTACCTTGGCTACAACACCTTTGCCTACTGCGGAAATGACCCCGTAAACCGCACTGATGCCGATGGCGAGTTCTGGGATACGGTTTTTGATATCGTTTCTCTGGGCTTCAGTATTGCGGATGTCATCCAGAATCCGTCTGACCCCTGGGCCTGGGCCGGACTGATCGGCGATGTTGTTGACCTCGTTCCGTTTGTTACCGGTGTCGGAGAACTAACCAAAGCCGCAGGTGCTGTTGCGGATGCTGCAAATGTCATTGATGATGTCTATGATACGGCAAAGGCGGTAGACAATGTTGTTGACGCTGGCCAATCGGCGAAGAAAGGCTGGAAAGTCGGAGACGATATTTCCAATCTCACCAGCGCGGGAAAGACACCCTCGTGGGATACAGTAAGAAGCCGATATTGGAAGAATCAGGCTGCCAATCCGTCTGGAAGTTCGTTGTATAAACGTACTGAAGACAACATTATCCGCATGGAAAAAGGCCGCACCCCTTGATATCAATAACAAACCAATCAATTTGCACCATGTGTACAAGGGAAGGCAAACAATATGTGTATGATTTTATCGAAATGACGCAGTCGGCGCATCAGGCATTTCATAAGGCATACGGTATAGAGAACTTCCCCAATATATTAAAAATGGGCATTATGTAGGGAGGTACTATGCAGATCGTATTTGGACTTTATCATTCGTGGGCAGGCTGGACCTTGCTTCGCTGATCATGAAAATCTCCGAACATGATCTCTTTGATTCTATGCGTCCGTCGGACCTTTGCCGGCTGCGCTTGCGGCAAATGCGACTCTGATCCATTGCATCCATGGCTGGGATGGCTATTCCATAAATTATATTACAGAAAGCGACGCAGGATGG